>JAABUQ010005864.1_pt1 | contig 19153 bp, 19 predicted proteins | sample 5560001 | NCBI WGS metagenome assembly JAABUQ01 (sample SAMN10711888, study PRJNA513371) | rock metagenome | isolation source: Antarctica rocks | place: Antarctica: Victoria Land, Finger Mt nord | collected 2015-12-18
GACGACTGGGAGCCGGTCGGCCCCCGGCCCGCCGACTACATCCGCCGCGACGAACTCCGCAAGGCGGACTGGATCGTCGCCCACGCCAACTACTTCGCCCCCTCCGAGTTCTGGCAGCTCCGGCCCGTCGCCGCGCCCGGGGGCCATCGGGTGGCGGTCGCCTACTGCCCCCGGACCCACGCCCGATTCGGCCACGCCCCCCACCCCTACCGGGCGATGCTCGACCGGGGCATCGTCGTCTGCCTTGGGACCGACAGCCTGGCCTCCAGCCCGACCCTCGGGATCCTCGACGAGGTCCGCTTCCTCCACCGCCGCGACGAGACCGCCGGGGGCGCCCTCCTTCTCACGATGGCGACCCTCTTCGGGGCCTGGGCGCTCCGCCTCGACCACCGGGTCGGCAGCCTCGGGCCCGGCAAGGTCGCCGACCTCGCGGTCATCCCCCTGCCCGACCGCGACGAGGCCGACCCCTATCGCCTGCTCCTCGATTCCGACCGGCCAGTCCTCGCCACCATGATCGACGGCGCGTTCGTCCACGGCCCCTGGACGGCTTGACGAGGCGTCAATCCTCGCCCTCGATCCCGATCGCCTCGACGGGGCATTCCTCCATCGCCGCGAGGCAGGCCGACTCCTCGTCGGGCCCGCCGGGCTGGGAGTTGACGTAGCTGTACCCCTCGTCCTCCTGACGGGTGAAGTTGGCGGGGGCGGTCTCGCGGCAGAGGTCGCAGTCGATGCAGGTCGCGTCGACGTAGAACCGGCCGGCGGCATTCTCGGGCACTTTCTGGTCGATATCGGCCATCGTTCAAGGGGGGCGATCGGCGACCGTTGGTTGGCCATCGACCGCCCCCGTCCCTCCGGTTCAAGCCGTTTTGGAGTCGATCCAGGTCATCAAGGCGCGGAGCCGCTTGCCGACCTGCTCGATCGGGTGCTCGCGCTCCCGCCTCTTGGTGGCGAGGAAGCCGGGGCGGCCGGCCTTGTTCTCGAGGATCCACTCGCGGGCGAACTGGCCCGACTGGATCTCGCCGAGGATCTTCTTCATCTCGACCCGGGTCTGCTCGTTGATGATCCGAGGCCCCCGGGTGTAGTCGCCGTATTCGGCCGTGTTCGAGATGCTGTACCGCATGTAGTTGAGCCCGCCCTGGTAGATCAGGTCGACGATCAACTTCAGCTCGTGCATGCACTCGAAATAGGCGCTCTCGGGCTGATACCCCGCCTCGACCAGGGTCTCGAAGCCCATCTTGACCAGGGCGCTGACGCCGCCGCAGAGGACCACCTGCTCGCCGAAGAGGTCGGTCTCGGTCTCCTCGGCGAAGGTCGTCTGGAGCACGCCCCCTCGGGTCCCGCCGATCCCCTTGGCATAGGCCAGGGCCAGCGCCTTGCCTTGCGGGGTGCACCCGTCGCCCGTGGCGATCAGGCAGGGGACGCCCCCCCCTCGGACGTATTCCGACCGGACGAGGTGCCCCGGCCCTTTGGGCGCGATCAGCGCGCTATCGACCCCCTGGGGCGGGATCACCTGGCCGAAGTGGATGTTGAACCCGTGCGAGCAGAGCAGGAGATCGCCGGGCTTGAGGTGGGGCAGGACGTCGCGGTTGTAGACCTCCGCCGTCACCTCGTCCGGCAGGAGGAGGTTGACCAGGTCGCCCGCCTTGGCCGCCTCGGCGGCCGAGACCGGCTTGAAGCCGTCCTTCACCGCGAGGTCGTGGTTGGCCGACCCCGGCCGCTGGCCGACCACGACCTCGCAGCCCGAGTCGCGCAGGTTCTGCGCCTGGGCGTGCCCCTGGCTGCCATAGCCGATGATGGCGATCGTCTTCCCTTTGAGCAGCCCCAGGTCGGCGTCCTGGTCGTAAAACATCGTGGCCGGCATCGTTTGCGGTTCTCTCGGGGAGGGAAAATGGGGTGGCGTGGTCGGGTCCGTCAGAGGTCGGAGGGGATGGGACGGTCGAAATCGAAATTCGCCAGCGAACCCTCGACCTCTTCGGGGGTCAGCAAGAGGAGGATCGTCAAGTCGGAAAGAATATCCTCGGGCATCGATCTCAAGTAGCCCCAGATCAGGTCATGTCGTTCGACCCGGTCGAGGTCCCGGAAGCTGGGGTCGATCAACCGGACGCGGATCGCCGCCGAATTCTGGCGATACGACCTCAGTTGGGCTTTCGGATGTGACTCGATGTATGCCGCAAGCGCTTCCGTCACCTCGGGGATGTCGGGGCCCACGCGGGATTGCGTCTTCAATCGTGCCATCAGATTTGCCTCCTGATCCAGACGAGGACTTGTCTCGCCGAGTCGAGGAACCGCTCCGCCTCGCGGGCCGAGAAGTTCGTGGGATCGTAGCGAAGGTCGGTCGTCCAGATCCCGACGTAGAGAAGGTGGCCCACGACTTCCTCGGGGATCCGCACCCGACTTTGCTTGAGATATCTCGACTTCAACGCCTCTAGATTATGGCCATCGTTACCGCGGAATGAGGCGATGATCTTGAGGCAGGCGGCTTCGTTCGCCGCGGAAGAGAGGAGTAAAGCCTTGAGGCCGCATTCCACGGCGTACCCGGCCAGATAGATGGCGCCCGTGTTTCGTTCGGCACGCAGCAGATGTTGAGCGTCCTCCATCCGCTGGATGGCGACCCTCGTGAACCTCGCGACCTCTTTTTCTCGGATCCGACGCATGATCTTGGGCCCGAGCCATCAAAGGCTCGAATGCCCCACGACCGTCGGGGCGTCGTCGGCCTCGGCCTGTTCGACCGGCTCGTCGTCATCGGGCCGGCTGCCGCGGACGAGGGCGATCCGGCCGGTCCGGGCGAGTTCGCGGATCCCGTAGGGGCGGACGGCGTCGATGAAGGCTTCGATCTTCTTCTCCTGGCCGGCGATCTCGACCATGACCTGGTCGGGGCTGACGTCGACGATCCGCCCCCGGAAGATCTGGACGAGCCCCTGGAGGTCGAGCCGGATCGAGGGGGGGGCGTCGATCTTGATCAGCATCAGGTCGCGCTCGACGTAGTCGGCCCGGGAGATGTCGAGAACCTTGACGACGGTGACGATCTTCTCGAGCTGCTTGCGGATCTGCTCCAGGACCCGGTCGTCGCCTTGGACGACGACGGTGATCCGCGAGAGGTGGGGGTCCTCGGTCTCGCCCACCGCGAGGCTCTCGATGTTGAACCCCCGGGAGGAGAACATGCCCGAGACGTGGGCCAGCACGCCCGGCTGGTTCTGCACCAGGGCCGAGAGCATGTGCCGGATCGGCTTCGAGGACGCACCAGCCGCATTCGACCCCATCGCGCAACCCACCTTCCGGCTTGTCGTCCGCGGATCATCGCCCGAGCCGGCCGGGTGGCCGGCGAGGGATCAGTTATTGTGGCAATTCCGCCTTCGATCGACAAGGCTTCGACCGGCCAGGTTCGGCCGGAAAATCGGGCCCGGCCGCACCTTTCGAGGTACGGCCGGGCCCGGGTTCAACTTTCGAGATTGGTCCGAATCCGAACGATCAAGGCCCGTCGGGGCCGAAGGGCAGGCCCATCCCGCCGGGGAAGCCGGGGCGACCGCCGGGACCTCCGGGGGGTGGGGTGGGCCGGGCGGACTTGTCGCGGATCAGGTTGGCCCGATCCTGGACGATCGTCCGGTAGCTGTCGCCGGGGGTGACGTAATACCAGGCGGCGAAGCGGTCGCTCAGGTCTTTGGCCTTCTTCCGGGCGTCGGCGACCTGGCGGTCGCGATCCTCCTTGATCTTCGCGGCCTTGGCCTTGTCGGCGTCGTTCTCCTTGACCGGCGAAGGGTCGCCATCGGCCCCGAGGAACGGGTCGGCCGGGAACTTGTCGTCGGGGTTGGTCGAGGCTTTGGGGGGCGGTAGGAGCGCGGGGTCGAAGTTGGTCGTCACCAGGAGATAGCGACCCTCGGAAGTCCCCTCGGCGCCTTTGGTCGGCTCCTTGGCCTTGGGGTCGGCCTTCTCGTCTTTCTTGGCGACGGGGTCTTTCTCCTTGCCGGCGGTCAGCTCGTCGCCGGTGGCGAAGATCACCTCGCCGTAGCGGAGGGAGTAGGCGACCCCTTCGTCGGTGATCGCGGTGACGTCGCCTTTGTTGGAGTACAGGCCGTCCTTGGTGGGGTAGAACCCCTTGCCGATCATCGAGAGGGCGGATTGCTGGTCCATCCGCTTGAACTCGTTCTTGCCTTCGAGGAGGTCGGCCATCAGCCCTTCGGGCTTGGGGCGAATCCCGACGATCTTGAGGTCGCCGAGGGCGTTGGAGAGCGCGGTGAGGGCCTCGGAGTTGAGCTCCTTGCCGGCGGGGACCGCGCCGTCGATGGTCCAGGGGGACGAACCGTCCTTGCGTTCGAGGGTGACCACGTCGCCGGGGACGATCCGCCGGGCGGCGGGGTCGACGCCCTTGTGGTCGATGATGACCTTGCGGACGGCCGAGGCGGTCAGCTTCAGCAGGTTGGTCTCGATCCAGTCGGCGAAGCGGGTCGAGAGGTCGACCTTGACGTTGACGCCGTAGGTCCGCTTCTGCCCGGGAACCCGGACGTAGCGCTGCTCGGGGTGGTCCTTGACCTCCTTGCCGATCACGAAGTCGGCCAGGACTTTTTCCCCTTCCTTCAAGGTGACGTGCTTGCCGATCCCGGTGAGGCTCGTCGCCTTGAGGTCGAGGGGGTCGAGGACGCCGAACGCCTCGTGGTCCTCGACCCGGTCGGAGCGGATCGAGTCTTTTGTCAGGCCGATGACGCCGGTCGCGGTGTCGACCAGGCGCTGCTTGGCGTCGGCCGGGTAGTCGTAGTGCGACGGGATGACCCACTTGCCGTCGCGGAGCGTCACCTTGAACGGCTTGACCTGGGCGGTGGCCGTGTCGTAGTCGATCACTTCGAGCGTGGTGCAGCGGTTGGGGTCGAAATCGTCGAAGAACTTCCGCCCCTGGTCGTTGAAGGCTTCGGGCCTGGTCGATCGGTCGGGCCTGGTCAAGAACGCCGCGCCGGTCAGGAGCAGGGCGGCGACGACGAACACCAGGGTCTTCTGCATCTCGCGGTTCATGGTCGGTCGGGTTCCGGTGGGTGGTCGATGCGGCTCGGGCTCGGGCTCAGGCCAGGCGGTTGGGGTTGGCGCCGCGGTTTTCTCGGCCGGCGCGGACGCCGAAGACGAGGCCGGCGAGCAGGAGCGCGGGGATCGGGGCGACGACGATCGCGGCCACCCGGACGCTGGTCTCGATCTCGCGGACGGCCTCCTCCTTGCGGGCCCGGCTGTCCTGCTGCTTGCGCTTCTTCTGGTCGTCGATGGCGGCCTTCTCGACCTCCAGGTGGCGGTTCTCGACCCGCTCCAGGGCCATCAGCTTGATCTCGCGGCCGCGCTCGTCGAGCTCCTTGTCGTCGCGGATCTTGCCGACCTTGGCGTCGAGCGACTTCTGGGCCTTGTCGAGCGCATCCTTGGCCTCCTCGTCGGCCGCTTTGCCCTCCTTCTGGGCCTGGACGACGAAGTCGCGGGTCTGCTGCTCGATCTTCTCCAGGGTCCGGTGCCTGGGCCGGCGCTTGCGGAGGGCGATGTAAGCATCATCACCGGCGAGGACGTCGACGCAGTTGAGGACGAAGGTGACGTTGTCGAAGTCGAGGTTCTCGACCTTCCGCCGCCTCATCTCGAAGAACTGCTCGGAGATCAGGTCGAGGTCGGCGATCACGATCGCCTTGATCTCGGGGCCTTTGGGCGGCTCGACCGGCTTGCCCGAGGGGTCGGGCATCGGCGGCGGTGACGTGGTGCCGGCGGGCCCCTGGATCCGAGCGGCGAGGGTGTATTCGAGGTTGCCCGGGTAGTGGCGGCGGTTGGGGTCGAGGCTGGTGTTGCCCATCATCCCCTGGCGGAAGACCTCGTTGAACGGGATCGTCCCGCCCGTGTTGCCGACCCGGAGCAAGGGCGTCACCTCGGGCTTGGTCCCCTTCGAGCGGATCAGGCCGGGGAAGAGGAGGACGACCTGCTGGAGGCCCGAGGAGGCGACCTCGGACGGGTTGAAGGCCCCTTGGCCGCCGCTCCCGGCGGCGACGAAGACGAACTCGGGGTAGATCTCGGGCTGCGACTGGAGCGGGTTGTAGGCGTTCCAGACGATCTCGTTGCCCGGCGAGTCGATCCCCAGGACGTCCAGGAGTTCCTGCATGTTCCCCTTCGGCTCGGGCGGGGCGCCGCCGCCGAACGGCCCGCCGGGGGGCATCTTGGGGACCTCGGGGCTGAGCGTCAGGTTGATCAAAGGGGCCGGGTCGTGGAAGAGGAGCGTCGGGTGCCCCTGGCGGACGTAGGACGTCAGGCCGTCGATCTGCTTCTGGGTCATCGACGACGGCTGGGCGACGAGCAGGACGTCGAGGTCGCCGGGGATCGGCCCGTCGGCGGCGATCGAGCTCACGTCGTACTGCTTCTTCAACTCGGTGACGAACGGCCACTCCTGCTCCTGGCCCATCGACCGGAAGTCGAAGCCGCCGAGCATTTTGGCGTCGGTCGCCAGCACCCCGACCTTTTTCCGGCCCGACTTGGAGACCACGCGGATCGACCGGGTCAGCTCGTACTCGGTCGGCAAGCCCGGGTCGAAGAACGGGACCACGACTTCTTCCAGGCCCGAGGTGAACGCCACGCCGAGGAAGATTTCCGAGGCCGACTGGCGGGCCTCCTCGGTGCTGACCACCCGCTTGGGCTCGATCCCGAACCGCTTCTGGGCCTCGCGGGCGGCGGGGGAGTACAGCTCGGTCTCGACCAGGTTGAGCCGGATCCGGTCGCCGCCGAGGGCCGCGTACTCGCGGAGCAGGCCGAGGAGGTTGGCCTTGGCCTCGACATACTCGCGGGGGACCTCCGGGCTGTAATACGCCTGGATGTAGACCGGCTTGTCGCTCGGGATCTGGCCGATCAGCTTGCTCGACTCGCCGCTGAGGGTGAACAGTTTCTCGGCGGAGTTGTCGTGCCGCATCCCGGCCCGAGCGATCACGACGTTGAGGCCGACCAGGGCCACGACCAGGGCCAGGACCCGGGCCAAGGAGTGCCCGGCCAGCCCCCGGCTCCGCTCGCCGCCGGCCCAGTGCCGCCGACCGATCAAGATCATGTTGAGGTAGAGCATCGCCCCGGCCAGCGACAGGAAGTAGAAGACGCCCGAGGCGGTGATCACGCCGGTGCCGAAGTCGCGGAACTGCGAGGGGATCGACAGGTCCTCGATCGTCCGCCGGGTGCTCGGGTTGAACGCCAGGCCGATCAAGGGGGAGAACACCGGGATCGCCGCGAAGAGGGCGCCCAGGATGAACCCGACCGTCACGTTGGACGATAGGAGCGACGCCACCAGGCCGATGGCGATCATCAGGGCACCCATCAGCCAGTAGCCGAGGAACGTGCTGGCCATGATCCCCAGGTCCGGCGAGCCCAGCCAGGCCAGGACCGCGACGTGGGTCAAGGAGAAGGCCAGGGCGACCGTGTAGATCCCCAGGGCCGCGAGGTACTTGCCGATCACGACCTCGAAATCGTGCGCCGGGAGGGTCAGGAGCAGCTCGTCGGTCCCCTGCCGCCGCTCCTCGGCCCAGGCGCTCATGGTGATCGCCGGGATGAAGAACAGGAGGAGGTAGGGCATCCAGTCGTTGAGCGTGCTCAGGCTGGCCTGGTTGCTGGTGAAGAACTCGGGCCGCCAGAACGCGGCCCAGGCGCCGACCAGGACGAACAGGGTGATGAAGACGTAGCCGGCCGGGTTGGAGAAATAAGCCTGGAAGTTCCGGTCGAAGATCGCCCGGATCGCGTGCGACCGGAACGTCCCCGAGCCGCCCCAGGCCGGCCGCCCGGAAGGGCTCGGGGCCGGGGTCGGCTTCTTCGCAAGGGTGCTCACCGTGGATCCCCGCTTCGGTTAAGGAAAAAAGGGCACCGCCGCCCCGAGGTCGGCCCCGCCGGCCCTCGCCTGGCGACCGCTCGAACGAACTCGGAGGTGCCCCGCGCATGCATCAGGTTCAGGCAGGTTGGGCCGTGAGGGCGTGGAACTGATCCTCGAGGGTCTTCCCCCCCATGAGCATCTCTTTCGGCTTGCCGTCGAAGACGATCCGCCCGTCGTGGATGAACAGGACCCGGCCGGCGATCGGCTCGACCTCCTGCAAGATGTGGGTCGAAACCAGCACGGTCTTCGACTGCCCCAACTCGCGGATCAGTTGCCGGACCCCGCGGATCTGGTTCGGATCCAGCCCGCTCGTCGGCTCGTCGAGGATCAGGACCTCGGGGTCGTGCAAGAGCGCCTGGGCCATCGAGACCCGCTGGCGATACCCCTTCGACAGCTTGCCGATCGGCTTGTGCGCCACCGAGTCCAGCGAGCACTGGGCGATCACCGCGTCGAGCCGGTCCGCCAGCATCTTGCGATCCAGCCCCCGGGCCACCCCGAAAAACTTCAGGAGCCCAACCGGCGTCATGTCCGGGTAAAGCGGCCCGTTCTCCGGGAGGTAACCGACCCGGCGGGCGACCTCGATCCGGTCATTCTGCACGTCGATCCCGGCGATCCTGGCCGTGCCGTGCGTCGGGGCCACGAACCCGGTCAAGAGCCGCATGGTCGTCGACTTGCCCGCCCCGTTGGGGCCGAGGAAGGCCACGACCTCCCCCTTGGGGATCTTGAACGAGACGTCGCGGACCGCCAGGAACGACCCGAATTGCTTGCTGAGGTTCCGAGCCTCGATCATCAAAGGCGTGGACATGCCGTGGCCATCCCTCGAATCTCGATCGTCCCTCCGCCCATTCCCAGGGCGGGGGTCTCCGAAAAACGTCATTATGCCGGGGCAAACCGGCCGACGCAACCGGCAAACTCGCCAAGTCGGCCGATGGTCAGGTTCGATCAGGGCCGCTGCTGCTTCGCCCGTTCGCGGGGCTGGCGAGGCCGGGATAGTCGCGGAACACGGAACTATTTGGGGATAGGGATCTGCTTCTCCGCCAGCTCGACCTCGGCACGCTCCCGCTTGAGGCGGGCCTCGGCCTCGGAGAGCGCGACCCGCCGCTCCCCTGGGCTTGCTCGATGGCCGCCCGGCTCGGGGCGTCGCCCATCGGTGCCGGAGGGCCAGGGTCGGCCCCGGTGGTCAGGCTCGCCGGCAGGATCGCCATCGAGAGGATCAGATGATTGACGCTCCAGGTTGGCGGTTTCATCGGGAGTCCCCAAGGGCCCGGAAGGGTCGGCGCGACTTATGATGCGACCCCGTCCGGTCGCCTAACCTCGCCCAAATTCCGGCGAAATCCCGGGTCTCGGAGGACCGAACCAGCCCCACCCATCGCGATCGACCGGAGTCGTTCGCCGGGCGAAGGAGTCGCGATCTGTACTCGATCCCGATCGGGGAAAATCGTAGGATCGAGGCGGGATCCCGAGCCTGGCGATCGCGTTCGCGTCGCGGTGGCCCGGAGCCCGACGCCCCCACCCCCCCGGAGACGACCATGCCAGAAACCACGAACCAATCCACCCCCGGCGCCAAAGGTCGTATCCTCGCCTTGCCCGAGGACGAGGACCGTCGACGGATCGAGGCAACCCTCCGGGCGATGGATGAGTTCTTCCTGATGGGTGATGCCGAGGAGCAGGCCGCGACCCACGCGGCTCTCGTCAAGGGGATCGAGGAGGATCGAATGGCGGGCCGACCGCGGTTTGCCCTGTGAACCTCGTCTTCCTGGATACGGGACCGCTCGGGCGAGTCTCCAACCCCAAGCCCTCGCCCGAGAACGCCGGATGTTTCGATTGGGCACGCTCCCTCGTCGCGGCGGGATGGCGGGTCGTTGTGCCGGAAATTGCCGATTATGAAGTCCGGCGGGAGTTGATCCGAGTCGGATCGACCCGGGGAATCACCCGGCTCGATCTCATGCCGAGTTTCTTCGCGTATGCCCCCCTAACCACGGAGGTGATGCTCCGCGCGGCGGAGTTGTGGGCGGAAGTCCGGCGGCGGGGGTTGCCGACGGCCTCGCCGCACTCGATCGACGGCGACGCAATCCTGGCGGCCCAGGCGCTGGTGGCGGCCGGCCCGGGGGACCGGGTGGTGGTTGCGACCGAGAACGCCGGGCACCTGGGACGATTCGTCGAGTCGCGAAGCTGGCGCGAGATCGACCCCTGACAGGTCGAGCCGGCTGCCCCGAGGGCTCGTCGGCGTCCGCCTTCGCCGCTACACTAGGTGCACGTCCTTCGCCCGACCGATTCCCAGCGACCGCCCGACCGGAGCATCATGGTAAGCGCGACCCGAGGCAAGACCGTGGAGGTGGGCGGGGTGACGCTCCACCTGAGCCCGCCCGACTCGACCGATCAGGGTTGGATCGGCCAGGACGAGGTTCTCCGCCAGCTCTTGGCCTGCTGGCTGGTCGTCGACCCGCGCGACCGCCCGCTCTCGCCGCGATTGGTCGGGCCGCCGGGGATCGGCAAGACCACGCTGGCGATGGCCGCCGCCCGGGTCCGCAAGCAGCCGCTGTATATCACCCAGTGTACGGCCGACACCCGGCCCGAAGATTTGCTGGTGACGCCGGTTTTGGCCGAGTCGGGCAAGATCGCTTATCATGCCTCGCCCCTGGTCGCGGCGATGCTGACGGGGGGCGTCTGCGTGCTCGACGAGGGGAACCGGATGAACGAGAAGTCGTGGGCCAGCCTCGCCCCGCTGCTCGACCACCGCCGGTATGCCGAGAGCGTCGTCGCCGGGATCACGATCCCCGCCCATGCCGACTTCCGGTGTTGCGTCACGATGAACGAGGACGAGTCGACCTACGAGGTCCCCGACTACATCCTGTCCCGCTTGCAGCCCACGCTCGGCCTCGGCTTCCCCGGCCGCGACGACGAGATGGCGATCCTCAAGTACCACCTCCCCTTCGCCTCCGCCGACCTGCTGGACCTGACCGTCGACTTCCTCCAGCAGGCCCACGAGCTGAAGCTCGACTTCTCCCCACGGGACGGGATCAACCTCCTCCGCTTCGCCATCAAGAGGATGGCCCAGGACCTCGAGCACCCCCTCGCCCGCGACGCCGCCTGGAGGGAATCCCTCCTCTGCGTCCTCGGCGAAGAGGCCGCCGACCTCGAAGACCTCGCCCGCCGCAAGCGCCGGGCGATGGGAGGCCAGCACGCCCCGATGGGCCTGGGCGACCTCTTCTTCGAACCGGGCGACCCGCTCCACCCCGATGCGGAGGATGAACATGAGGACAATGATGATTAAACAAGCAAAAATGTAGGGTGGGTCGAGCGCAGCGAGCCCCACCAATCCGACCCGGGACCATCGCGAGATGTCCGACTACCGTCGCCTCCTTAATCCCGGAGCGTCCTACTTCTTCACCGTCGTGACCCACCAGCGCAGGCCCATCTTGACCACCGAACTCGGCCGCGATTGCTTGCGCGGGGCGATGACCGCCGAAAGGGCGAAGCGTCCTTTCGACATCCTCGCGTTCGTCCTGCTACCCGACCATCTCCATACCGTGTGGACCTTGCCTGGCGACGATGCGAATTACTCGATCCGTTGGGCGAGGATCAAGGAGAACTTCACTCGTAGATACCTCGAAAAAGGCGGATTCGAAGGGACGACCACCGCATCGCGACTGCATAAGGACGAGCGGGCCATCTGGCAGCGCCGGTTCTGGGAGCATGCTTGTCGGGACGAAATCGACGCGAAACGCTGCGTGGACTATCTGCATTGGAACCCGGTCAAGCATGGGTTGGCGACGCGAGTGCAAGACTATCCCTGGTCGTCGTTTCATCGATTTGTACGCGAAGGTGAGTATGATCCAGGTTGGGGGGGCGGCGATCCATTCCCTTGGGCGATCGCGGCGGGTTGGGAATAGAGGCTGGTGGGGCTCGCTGCGCTCGACCCACCCTACATGATTGTGCGAAGATGTGACCAATATGAGCAACCTTCCAGCCACCGCCGACGACTTCCTCCGGATCGGCCCCGGGGTCCGGGTCCTGCCGATCATCCACGGGTCGGGGGACTTCGCGATCCGGGTCCGCGAGGAGCTGCTTTCGCGGCCATATGACTGCGTGGCGGTCCCGCTCCCCCCTTCGTTCCAGGAGGAGGTCGAGGCCGCGATCGAGCAGTTGCCGACGATCTCGGTCGTCGCCCAGCTCGACGTCGAAGGGGAGGATGAGGACGACTCGCCCGACGACGGGATGGGCTTCAGCTACGTTCCGATCGACCCATGCCAGGGGGTGATCGCCGCGCTCCGGCTGGCGATGGGCGAGCGGATGGCTCGGTCGTTCATCGACCTGGAGACGCCCCGGTTCGAGGCCGACGAGGCGACGTTCCCCGACCCTTACGCCCTCAAAATGGTCCGGCCCGAGAGCTTCGCGGCGGCGGTCCTGCCGGTCATCGGCCCCCCGAGCCCCGGCCAGCACTCGCGGCGGATCGCCTGGATGGCGGGACGGCTCCGCGAGCTGGAGGGGCGGTACGAGTCGATCTTGCTGATCTGCTCGCTCTCGGACTGGCCTTACATCCGGGATGCTTATATCCATCAAACCGAGGTCGAGGAGCCGGCCTCCTTCTTCGCGCCGATCCAGACATTCGGGGTCGACCCCAAGACGCTCGTTTTCCTGCTCGGCGAGCTGCCGTTCCTGACCGGGCTCTACGAACGAGGCCGGAGCGAGCTGACCCCGGACGACAACCTTTCGGTCGACGGCATCAAGGAGATGGTGCTCCATGCCCGGGACCTTCTCAAAGCGAGGCTGCCCAAGGTGGCGGCCCGGATCACGCCGCAACTGCTCTCGGTCTACTTCCGGTACGTCCGCAACCTGTCGCTGATCGAGCGCCGGCTCACGCCCGACCTGTACTCGCTGGTCGTCGCCGCCCAGCAGACGGCGGGGGATGACCTGGCGATCGCGGTGGGCGAGGCGGCGCGGGAGTACCCCCACTCCGACCTCGGGCCGTTCGACCCGGCGTTGCGGATGGGGGTGGGGCGGGCCGAGGTGCCGGGCTGGGGGACGGCCAAGATGGTCAGCCGCCTGCCCGGTCAAGCGATCCGCTGGCGGTCGTGCCAGCTCAGGACCCGGCCGGCGGAGCGGGACAAAAAAGCGTGGAAGCAGCGGTGGAACCCGCTGGGGATGTGCTCCTGGCCGCCGGAGGACGACCGGATCGAGTCGTTCCAGCAGCACGTCCGCGAGCAGGCCAAGGCGATCCTGGGCGCCGACCTGGCCCGGTCGGAGAAGTTCACGTCGAGCGTGATGGACGGCCTGGATATCCGCGAAACCCTGCGGAACTGGCACACCGGCGACCTCTACGTCAAGGTCCAGCCGCCGAGCCGGGGGTCGATCGAGGTCGTCGTCTTCCTCTTCGACGTCCCGGCCGACCCCCAGGTCTACACCAGCCGGGCGACCTGGTACGCCGAGCACGCCGGGGAATCGACCCTGGCTTTTTTCGGCACCGACCCCTTGAAGAACTTCGTGGGGCCGGGGATCGCGCAGGCGGAATACGGCGGGGCGATGTTCCTCTTCCCCCCCCGGCCGATCCCCGACCTCTGGGACGACCCGCGGCTCGACTTCGCCACCACGCTCGAAGAGCGGCTGCTGGCCGGGGCGTTCCTCCACAGCAAGGAGCGGCACGTCGCCGTGGTGAGCCCCCGCCCGCCCGAGGCCTCGTGGCGCAAGCTCGCCCGCCGCCAAGGGACGAAGATCGTCCACCTGCCGCTCGGCCGGTTCGGCGGCCAGCTCGTCGAGCGGCTCCGCCGGTTCCACATCCTCAACGGCCGCCAGGTCCGCTCCTACGCCGCCGAGTTCATCAGGGATATGTGAATCGAGCCAAGACGCCGGTACCGGGCCGGTCCCGATCGGGATCGCTTCCGATGTCGAATTGATGTAGAGTGCTCCGGGCGATCGGTCCGGTCGCCCGAGGGATACCGCTTTGGGGAGGGTTTGCCGACGTGTTGGCCCGCGTTCTCGAAGCCGAGGTGATGGACAAGCCGGAGGAGGCTCGCGAGTACGACGCGATGGACCACTCGGCCGTCAACGCCCGGTTCGTCGCCGACTTCCTGGCGCTCCACGGCGCGGGGCGAGGCGGCGAGATCCTCGACGTCGGCACCGGCCCGGCCCGCCAGCCGATCGCGCTCTGCCGGGCCGAGCGGCACGTCCGGATCCTGGGGGTCGACCTCGCCGGGCCGATGCTCGAGCTGGCCAGGCGGAACGTCGCCGAGGCCGAGCTAACCGACCGGATCCGGTTCGCCCGGGGGGACGCCAAGAACCTCCCCTTCCCCGACGGCCGGTTCGCCGCGGTCCTCTGCAACACGATCGTCCACCACATCCCCGACCCCTCCCCCGCCCTCGCCGAGATGGCCCGCCTGGTCGCGCCCGGCGGAACCCTCTTCGTCCGCGACCTCGCCCGGCCCGACGACCCGGCCGACCTCGACGCCCTGGTCGAGCGCCACGCCGGCTCCGAGCCCCCGGCCGCGAAGGCGATGTTCCGCGACTCGCTCCACGCCGCGCTCACCCTCGACGAGGTCCGGGCGATAGTCCAAGGGCTCGGCCTCGACCCGGACCAGGTCGCCATGACCTCGGACCGCCATTGGACCTGGGCCTGGCGCAAGCCGGCCTGATGGCGACCCCAGGTTCGCCAATCCGCCTCGAGGACGTCCAACTCCGGGCCGGCGACGGCATGCCGATCGTCGCCCGACTCTGGGCCCGGCCCGACCCTCGGGGGACGCTCGTGGTCGCCCACGGGTTCGGCGAGCACGGCGGCTGCTACGGCGATCTGGCCCGCCGGCTGGTCGAAGCCCCCGGGCTCGACGTGCTCGCCTTCGACTTCCGGGGCCACGGTCGGAGCGGGGGGAAGCGAGGCGTCGTCCGCCGCTACGACGACCTCGTGCTCGACCTCGACGCCGCCCTCGCCTGGGCCCCTCGGGAGCGGCCCGGCCTCCCTCGCTTCCTCCTCGGCCACTCCAACGGCGGCCTCGTCGCGCTCCGGGCCCTGATCGGGGACGACCGGGGCTTGGACGGCCTGATCCTGTCGAACCCGTCGATCCGGGTGCTCGCCCGGGTGCCCGCCTGGAAGCGGGCCTTCGGGGAACTCCTCGACAAGCTCGCCCCCGGGATCACCCTGGACGCCGGGATCCCCGCCGATCAACTGAGCCGCGACCCGGTCGCCCGCGCCGGCTTCAAGGCCGACCCGCTCCGACATTCCCGGATCAGCCCCCCCTACTTCTTCGGGATGCTCCGGGCCGGGCCCGAGACCCTGGCCGGCGCCGGAGCGATCCGGACCCCGGCGCTGGTGATCCTCGGCGAGGCCGATCCCCTGGTCGACCCCGCCGCCGGCCGCTCGTTGTTCGAGGCGCTCGGATCCCCGGACAAGACGCTCCGCGTCGAGCCCGGGATGCGGCATGAACCGCTCCACGAGGTCGGCCGGGAGGCGGTCCAGGATGCGTTGGCCCGCTGGATCGTCGCCCGGATGGGGTGATCGTGGATCGGCTCAGAGCGAAGCCGACGCCTGGGACCGCATCGCCGACTCCGGGGACGGCATCGCCGACTCCTGGGACCGCATCTGCCTCTGGACGGGATGGACCCCGACGCCCATCTCCTCGACGAGCTTGCCGCCGAGCCAGCCGGTGTAGAGGGTCAGGCCGCCCGCCGAGAGGCCCAGCAGCCGGGTGGCGATGCTCGGGCGCTCGCCCCGCTGGTGGTCTAGGCCGCGGAGGATGAAGCTGCCCGCCATCAAGGTGGTGGCCACGACGTTGCCCAGGCCGTGCGTGGTGGCGACCTCGTAGGCGGGGCGTTGCTGGGAGATCCTGACGTAGTCGTGCCAGCCGGTGACGGCGGCGGCGACCGCGCCGGCCAGGCCGATCCCCATGCTGATCCTCGCGGCGTCGTCGAACGTCTCCGACCCGGTCGCCACGGCCAGGCCGTCGCAGACGTTGCTCACCGTCCAGGCCCCCAGCGGGACCGCGACGATCGCGGGGTGCGGGCTGTGGCCCATCAGCTCTTCAATCTTGTCGACCAGGACGAACAGGGGATTCATGGCGGGGGCCTTCCCGGATGTGCCGTGGAGATCGATCGTCGGGGCGGATCGGCGGACCGAACGGGGCGAACGCCGTGCCGTCGGTACGACGGATGCAAGGGTTTCGCCCCCACGGATCGGCCCGCGGGCGATACGTCCCCGTCGTCTCGGGCGCCCGCCCGGCTCGACGGCCCGGAACCCATCCCCAGTTCGAGGATTGATCTTCATGATCTTACCGACCCAACTTCGCCAGGCTTTCGCCCTGGGCGGCCTGACGCCGGTCGAACTGGGCAAGCGGACCTGGCGGTCGATCGACGAGCACGAGATCCAGACCCGGGCCGCGGCCGTCGCCTTCTACGCGATGCTCGCCCTGGTCCCATTCATCGGCCTGATCCTGACCCTGGCCGTTCAGCTCCTGCCCGACCTCAGCGGCGTGGCGGGGGTGAGCCGGGGGATCGGCGACATGACCGTGGAGCAGTTCCGGAGCACCTTGGAAGAGGCGCTCCCGCCCGAGGCGTCCAAGCAGATCGAGGCGGAGATCACCCACCTCCAGCAGAGCCCGCCGGTCGGGATCATCTCGATCGGGATCTTGATCACGCTCTGGCTCTCGTCGAGCATCTTCCTGGCGGTCATCGACGCGATGAACCGGATCTACGGCGTCAAGGAACGCCGGGGGTTCATCAAGCTCCGGCTCCTGGCGATCGCGATGACGGTGGTCCAGGCGGCGATCCTGGTGGGCTCGCTCGTGGGGATCGTGGCCTCGCAATACCTCTTCAAGATGATGCACCTCGGCGCCTCGGGCTCGGTCCTGGCCACCTTGGCCCTCTATACCACGGTGTTCTTGATGGTGCTGATCAGCTTCGGCCTGGCGATCTTCGTCGCGCCCGACGCCCACCAGCGCTGGGAGTGGATCACCCCGGGGAGCCTCCTGGGCACCGCCCTGTTCATCGGCGTGACCTTGCTGTTCCGGGTCTATGTCCACAACTTCGCCAATTACGACAAGACGTATGGCCCCCTGGGCGGGGTGATGGTGCTCCTGTTCTGGTTCTGGATCTCGGCCCTGGTGCTCCTGGCCTCGGCCCAGATGAACAAGGTGATCGAGGAGGCCTCGCCGCTGGGCAAGAACGTCGGCCAGCGGAGGAACCCCGCCGAGACCCCCGACCTCGCCGCGATGGAGCCCGAACCCTGGACCGGCTGAGGCCAGATCAGGCGTGGATCCGAAGCGCCTGCTCGATCGTCGGTCGCCCGGCGTCGGGGAGTAGGCCCAAGAGCCGGTCCGTGGCCAGCGAAACGTCGGCCGGCCGGGGCTCGAGCCAAGCGACCTCGGCCATCCGGCCCTCGCGGACCAAGCTCGGATCCAGCCCGAGGGCCGCCGCCGCCCGCCGCATCAGGTCGAACCGGCTGACCCGCTCCGCCCCGGCGACGTGGACCAAGCCCGACGCCCCGACCTTGCCGAGCCGGACCAGCAAGCGGGCCGCGGTCGCGAAATCGAGGGGAGTCCGGAATTCGTCGACGAAGAACGCTCGGGGCTCCCCGGCCCGCAAGGCGTCGATCGCCTTCGAGAAGAAGTCGGGCCGGCCTGATTTCGACAACCCGTAAAGCAAGGGGAGCCTCGCGACCAGCCCCCGGGGCGAATCCAGGACGGCGGCTTCCGCGTCGAGCTTGGTCCGGCCATAGCCGAGCAACGGCCGGGCCGGGTCGTCCTCCCGGTTCCAGGGCTTCGAGCCGTCGAAGACGAGGTCGGTCGAGGTGAAGACGATCGGCCGGCCGTGACGTGTCGACCACCCGGCGAGGGCCCGGGTCGCGTCGACGTTGATCCTCGTCGCCTTCGCCGGATCGAGCCGGACGGCGTCCGCCGAGCTGAGCGCCGCGGCGTGGAGGATCAGGTCAGGTTGGGTGTCGTCGAGGGCCGAGGCGACGAGGTCCGGCTCGGTGAGGTCAACCGGGGTCAGGGGCACGCCCGACCGTGAACCCGCGTCCGACCCGCTCCAGGCGATCGGTTCGTGACCGCGGCGGATCGCCTCGTCGATGAGATAGGCACCGAGTTGCCCGCTGGCGCCGGTGATGAGGATGCGCATGGTCGGGCCGGTTCGGGTCGTCGCGATGGTAGCGGTCGTCGGCCGATGAGTCTAACCGGACGGTGATCCCCCTCGCCACGCCCTGGAGTCCATCGATCGTCCGGCCGATGGACTGCTTAAGGATGTGGGGCGACGGTTGCCGACGAGGCCGGAGGCGAGGATGGATATTCGCGACGTGGCGGTCGACGACCTGGTGCTCGACCCCAACCTGAACCTCCGCGACCGGCTCGACGACTTCACCATCGAGCGCTACGCCGAAGGCTGGGACCGGATGCCGCCGGTGACGGTCTTCGCCGTCGACGGCCGCTGGCTGCTCGCCGACGGCTTCCATCGCCACGCCTCGGCGATCAAGCTGAACCGCCGGACGATCCCCGCCGAGGTCCGCGAGGGGACCTTCGCCGACGCCCTCGACTTCGTCGCCGGGATCAACCTGTTCCACGGCCTGCCGCTCTCCCGGGCCGAGCGGCGGAGGGCGGTCGAGGTCAAGCTCCGGCTCCACCACGACTGGTCCGACCGCCGGCTCGCCGAGGAGCTCGGCGTGAGCCGCGACCTGATCGCCCGGGTCCGCAAGCAACTCGTCGAGGGCGGCCAGCTCCCCGCCACCGCCCTCCGGGTCGGGGCCGACGGCAAGACCTACCCCTCCGCCGGCCTCCCCAAAGACCCCAACGAGCACCTGCCCATCGGCCGGCCCATCGCCCAGCAGGACGACCCCCGCGACCGAGGCGGGCGCGAGGCCGACCCCGCCCCCTGGGACGACGCGACCTCGCCCATGCCCCCGGTCGACCGAGCCGGCCACGCCGCCGGACTCCCCTCCGCCCCCTGGGACGACGCCACGGCCAAGGCCGTCGCCCTCGCCCCGCCCGTCGCCACCGCCGCCCCGACGATCGACGAGATGCTCGGCCTCATGACCAACCAGGTCATGGAGGTGATCGCCTGGACCCAGGCCGAAGGCTTCACCGAAGCCTACGGCCACGCCGGACCCAACGCCCGAGGGCTCTTCCAGGACGCCGCGCTGAAGCTCGCGGCGCGGGCGGATCGGCTTCGGAAATGTTGATCCACCACCTTCGAAATGCGCTGGGCCCCGCTGATAGCGAGGCCCAGCATGGTGGACTCAAGCATGCCTGCATTCGGGAAGACCCTACTAGGCAAATCGCGAGTCCACGCCATGATTCTGCCAGTAAATCGCGGGCTTGTAAAGCCTACGAA
>JAABUQ010005865.1_pt1 | contig 19152 bp, 15 predicted proteins | sample 5560001 | NCBI WGS metagenome assembly JAABUQ01 (sample SAMN10711888, study PRJNA513371) | rock metagenome | isolation source: Antarctica rocks | place: Antarctica: Victoria Land, Finger Mt nord | collected 2015-12-18
TGGAGTGGGAGGGTTTGGGGGGCGGGGCTGGGGGTTGGGTGGTTGATGGGGAGGATGTGAGGGTTGTGAGGTCTGAGGACATTTTTGGGCGGTTGTGGGGTGGAATTTGAGATGGGGTTGGTGGGTTGGGAGAGAAGGTGATTGTGGAAGTGGAAGTGGATGGGGGTCCACAGTGGGTTTGGATAAGGTCTGCTTTTCCTTTTTGGGAGGGGGTTGGCTTTCTTCAATTTTACGGCTCGCTTTGGATGAAAGTTTTGGTGTAGATGTATCCAATATCGGCAGGGCTCTCCTTTCGTTTTAGATATATTATACTTGTTCCTGGAGATTGCTCTATCCATTCCAAGTCCAGCGCTTACGCCGCCCTGTGCTTTCTAAGGCCGTTCTATAGGTTCATCATGATGTATCAAAAGCCTATGCCGGTTTCCTGCCTTTATCGTTCGGTATTCTCGTCCGTTACGTCGGTTTCATTTGCTTCGCTGTCAAATCAATCCTAGTAATCTGTAAAGATTGTGCCGAATTCTAAAGACCTGCCTTTCGCAAGCTCTCCCTAATTAAAGCTAGTGATGTTGTTAGTTGTTGTTGATTCACGATCTTTTCAAAGCCATGAACAGTGGCTATATCTCACTTGCAAACAAGTCTTCTTTTCACGATTCATCAATCCACACGGAAGTGTGGCCTGGAGTAAAGACATGATTTTCACCCTTGTTTAGGGCTCCTACCTCACCTGGGCTCTCAAGGTTCTGTTCGAAGATGGCGTTGCATACTCAATTCGAGAAAGTATCGCTGCATGCCGATACTTGTAGGGCATATCTATGGACGAAGCCATGTGCATAAGCCTGTTAAAAGATCGCCGGTTTTGAATAACATTGCGCAAGATGGCGAAGCTAAACAAGCGAGAGAGGGGGTGTCATAGTCTTTTACTCAAGGAATGTTGGGAGCTCGTTTCGATGGATAGAAATCGCCATCTCTGGAATGGTGCATAAACGAAAATTACTTCGTTTGGATAAGCATGGGTGCCTTATCTCGCGAAGCTATTCAGAAGTAGATGGAGGCGTATGGAAGTGTTTTGCTGATAGAACGACTGAGTCCTGGTCACCTTGTGACCTATTCTCGTATTGCTGAGTAGGAGATACAAAGAGCGCCGCATACGGATACCAGATTACTTATTCACGAAACGCAATCTTACTCCTGCTGACTGTGCCATGAATCCCATCATCATCAGTGGAGAAAGCAGACGCGCTGAGTAGATGATGAGTAAGCGAAAATGCTTATGCGACTACATAACCCGGATCTTGGCGAACCGCGTTGCTTGACGTGTGAGTCTGTGAGATATGTCGAAGTAGAAGCGCATCAATGGTGGACTCTGCGATCTCGTAAGGAACAGTAGCTAATTGCACAAAGGCGACGGCAAATCTGTTCCTGTTCCTGGTCCTGCGAATGGCGACCGAATGTTCCTGAGAGCCCTAGTACTAGTCAGGCGACGGAGCGAGTGGATGAATGCCCTGATGGTTACCGCACACAGCCTAGCAAGAGAATGCGAGACGATGCTACGGCGGCACATTTCGACGCCATCCACATGGTTGGTCGGGATAATCCTTGCAATCCTTGAAGCGCTCAAAGGGTTGCCCCGGATCTGGGTGCCTCCAGAGAGACTTGTGGCAATCCTTCTAGAAGGATCACAGAATGAAACCTCATAGTAATTATTGTGGTCTTGTAGCAGTCCAATCTGCCATCAGTAGGAAGGCTGAAGATGGACTTGAATGTCATAATGAATGATTTAGATCGTTTGGGTGTTTGATGTTTCCCAACCTTCATATCGCCTTCCGAAACTCTATAATTGGATAGTCAGGGACAGGTAGGTGTCGAGTCCAACCAGCTGTCATGCCATGTGCGACATATGATATATCACCGGGAATAACGATCAATGGGACCGAGGAATAATAATAATATCATCAATGGGGACCAAGGGACCCGGAGAGGCCCTGAACGCTTTGTAAAGTCATCATATTTATGCTTCCTCTCACTGTCTGCGGGGTTCTTCTGCAGCCGAAGGAAGCTCAAATGCATGCGGTCAGTGCTTTAAATCGCAACGGATGCAGCTGGGCTTGTTAAAGATTTGCCGCAGCTGCAGAGACGGGTTTCCCAATGCGTGAAAGGAATTGGTGGATTCACAACTTAACACAGACTTTGGCTGGCTTCGCTTTTGACAGACTTGGTACGACTACGATTGGTAGCGTTTACGAATCGGGAATGCACTTGGAAGCACAACAATTGGGAAAGTGTCTTTAGCCATTGATTATATCGCCTTGAGTTGTTGACAGCATGTGTGCATAGTAGATGGTAGATGGTGGATGGTGGATGGTGGAATCAGCACAACACGGTTCACTTCAGGGGACCCTCTCTAGTATATGCCTGTCGGAGGAGGGCGATGATGATCTTCAGTTGGCCAAAGTTGTTTCGAGAGGGGTTTGCAGGTCAGCGTGGTAGATGTTTAGCCTACACATGGGTGGAGAGAGAAAGTTCCTCGTGGCTGTAGATCTGTTGCCATGTTCAGCAAGCAACCTTCCGTCTCCTTTTCCTCTCGATTGCCTCGCTTTTCTCCTCTTTGCCGGCATTTCAATGATAGAATCATCACAGATGCAGCATTTGGCGCACCATTAGTAGCCATTAAGACACACTACCACACTATTCTAGCATACCACCAAATTCGGTGCCTGCCTCCTGTGCCATCTGCGCCTCTGCCCCCCCTCCACCAACTTCAGCACTTCTGTCCCGGCCCGTTGCGTCTGCATACTGATTTTTCAAATCAATATACGGAGTCCATCAAATTCTCACCAATCCTTCTCCATCCTACACCCTTGCTACTCAAACCTGTTCCCGCGTACAGTCATTCCCAGACTGATCATAATCGACACACCACTATCATCAATCACGAGCCCAGCACGGACCGTCGCATTCATCTTGCTTGGCTCTTGCCGACCCTCGATTTGGCCACCACGGAGTGTTTCAGTTCAACACCTCAAGTCACATCTCACATCATCAATTCGCTCTGTTTTTCTACACCCATAATTATCGAGAGCTGCGCTTTCGGCCGATTGCATTGTCATTTCTGACCAAGGGCTGGCTATACCCGTCAAAGGTAAATTAATGTGATGCACCGCCTCGGGAGCGTTTCAGCACAGTCAAACACGTTGGAATCGGAGGATTGCGAAGCTGCGGAGGAAGCCTCGCGGAGTCGCCTCCAAGCAATTGCCACAGCCTCTTTACCCCGTCTACCCCAACTTTTGAGGTTGACATAATACAACACCTTTGATGAGATTGGTCCTTCACCAACCTTTGTCGTCCATTGGCGACCGGTCTCGTCGACCGCATCGCCCTCTCACAACTTACCTCCTCCATCGTCCTACATGAGGGAAGTATTATATCAAGGATGTCTTCACCCCAGCCAAAGGTGCCATTGAAGGATCATTGCTCCGTGATCTACAATGGCACTTTATACACATACCAGCCAGATGCGTTTCAGTCGTTGGATCTCAAACAGGGTGGGACGTGGTCACAACTATCGATGGGCGTATCAACGAACGGATCGACATGCGTGCAAGGCGCTGTGGACAATGACCCCTCTCTCATCGTCATAGGAGGCTTCACTTCGACGCAGAATTACCATGGGGTTCAACACTATTCCTTTCACCAGAAGACATGGAAGACCGATTCACCTGCAGATGGTGTGGCGACAAACAGGCTGTCTCATGGCGCTGCCTTCCTGCAGCAGTCCTCGCAAATACTCACGTATGCCGGCAGCCAAGACATGAATAAACTACCGTCTTCTCAGACTTTTTTGATATCAACAAAGTCTCCTTACGACGTTCAAGCCTTCAGCTCTGATGCGCCACCTGCCGTAGACCCTCTCGTCATACCATACAATGCCACACATGCTCTTATGCTCGGAGGTGACCCTACAAACACAAAAGTCTTTACATTTGGTCCAGACGAAGGATGGCAACAAATGAATGTCGGCCTACAGAACGGCTTGCAGGATTCAAGCAAGGTTCAGGCGTCATTGGTGGATGGCAGTGATGGAAGTAAAGTCCTTGAGATCATGGACATGAGCGTCTCGCCAAACCAAGTGTCCAGCGTCCTCCTGCAAAACGCGACCTCGAGTCCTGCCAAAACTAGCAGATCATATATACCATCGCCCCATCACCCATCGAAACGAAGGAAACGAGACACGTCATTAGCGAACCGACCGGCATACAACAACACACTCGCTCCTCAAAACTCTCGAACAGGTTTCTCGATGGCTTCGGATCCGAGTACCGGATTGGTCGTTGCATCTGGTGGAAACAGTCAGGCCCCCATAGCCATGTTCAACCAAACCAGCAACCAATGGATCGATCCAAGTAAGTTCTTCGGTAAAGAGCCAATTCCGAACGGTGGCGCTACACCATCATCTACTTCTACCACGCCCACATCCAGTGCATCTGCGGTACCATCTGCAGTAGCCGCTGCAAACAACACCGTCCGCAATCGCTCTCTCACGATTCTGGGAGGTGTGTTGGGCGGTGTCTTTGGTCTCGCTCTACTGCTGATACTACTCTTACTACTATCACGGTGCCTGCGGAAACGAAAAGAACGAAGGCGGCAACAGCGAGCGAGTGAATATACAATGAAGGATAAAGAGGAGATGGACTTCGCGGATGTCAGCGCAGACTTTATGAAAGAAGCTGGAGGCTCAATGGTAGCGGTCAATCACCAACAGAACAGGTCTGATAGATCGGATGGTAGCGCGCGAATGAAGGCAGCCGACCGAAGTGGGGCGGCATCTTCCCAGTCGAAACGGGCCCTGCTCCATGCCAAAGGCGACAGCGCTGGCAGCACTCATAGCTTCCTGAGTCGGGGTACGAAATCGCCGGACAAATCACCACCTCTCATCTCTGCGCCAATACTAGGCCCATCCCTCACCACAACTACCGCTAGAGCCTTGGGACCGCCTGTCCCGGACCCAAGGACCGAACCCAGAAACGCAGACACTGGTTGGAGTACCTACTTCACAAACAATGAAACCTTCCCGACCCGATCGCCTCCACGAACCGAAGAAAATCGACCCAACACCTACCTCTCCAGTGCTCACACCCAATCCGACTACGAATCCTCCCGTGTCCCTTCCTCTCATCCCCATGAGTCTGCCGAAGTCGAACCTCTCAGCTTCAGCGCCTCACAATCCAGGCTCCCTCCCAAAGCCAGAGCCGTCTCACCCACCGGCTTCCCCAACCCTCCTGGCCTCGGTCTCGCCCTTACCCACCGCGTCGGCGGCCCTCACCGCTCCGAATCACCCACCCACTCCAACCTGGATATGGTCTCCGACATTGACGAAGAAGACGAACTCCACCACCATTACTCCCACGGCGAATCGTCCGGCCACGAGTCCTGGACTCCTGTCGCCACTTCGGGTGAACGCGGCTCCACCTGGACCGACGACCGACCCGCCAGCGCCGTCCACAACGACCTCTACACCCTCCCCGGCCAACGCGTCCAAATCCCCGACTTCCCCATGCCCAACTCTGCTCACGCCTCCGTCGTCAACTCCCCCGTCACCTCCCCCCTCAATTCGCCCCCAATGCCTCAATCCGCCTTCGCCGACCTCCCCAGCAGCAAAGGCATGCGCAACGTCGCCACCCGCGACTTCACCCGCACAAACAGCGGCCGGCAGCACGCTCTCCCGGACGTGCGGACAGGAATGCAACGCGTGACGCCCAGCTCCACGCCCCTCACCAGCCCGAATCCAAACGATGGCCCTCCCGAGGTGAGAGCGTTTCCGCGATCCCGTGAGCAGAGGGGCTCGAGGGGGCGCGGCGGGAGTCAGACGGAGGATATGAGCTGGTTGAATTTGGGGACCAGTGCTGAGGGGGGAAATATGTATTTCCCTGGCCGGGAGTATCCGTCGAGATGAGGGATGTGGTTGCATGAATGTAAGATGAACGAACGAACACAGAGAAGAAGGAAAGTGGACAGGAGTGAGGGAAGAAAGAAGAAGCATCACCTTTACAGCATTTATACCCCCAGCCCTTGCGCGGACGCATGGGACGGCGCACGAGCGAGGCGTTTCTTTTAACTTTTTTCTGTTTTTCATCTTTTTCTCCGGGTGGAACATTGGCATTCGCATTGGCATCGCATGGGACACGATCGTTACGCTGCATTTGCATTTGCATTCTCTACGGCTTGTATCATAATCCTGTGTGACTGTTGGAAAAGAGGAGGGGTGGGTTGGGCTTAATCAACGCAATCCGCGAAAGAGACGGGGGAAGGGATACAATTGAGTGCAGAAGGAGGAAGGGACGGGGGTGGTTGGATAACGATAAGGTACCCGATGGCGTGGACTACCCCGGGGGAGGGGGCCTTGTATTATATCCCAACCAGAGAGAGAGGAGAGAAAAGGGGAGATGGGGGGGGGAGAGGAGCAATCGAACGAGAAGATTGTTATTACAAACGAAAACAAATTTTCTAAAGTGTGGATTTATGCCCATTGTTGATTGTTTCTCTCGATGCAAGTTTTCTCTCGGTATGACTTTTCTCTCAATGCAACTATTTTCTCCATATGACTCTGTTGTTGATACATTGATGTGGTTGTGGTGTTGTAGAGCTAGGGAGATGACATGAGATGGGAGGGTTGGATGAGTAGTGGATACAGGAGATTGATTGAGGTACTACTTTATCTATGACATGATCGATCAACCACTCCTTTTGCAGGTACACCTCTACCCCATTTTGTAACGACGCCTCTACTTTATTCGGTAGCTACGCCCCTCTCCACGGTACTCGTACGTCCACTCGCCCACTGGGGCGTTGGGCACCGGGGACCGGGCACCGGGGACCGGGCACCGTGCACGACCTTCAGCCGCGGGTTGGAGCTTGCCATATTTGCAGGTTTATATACGGTAGGGGAGGAGGGGGGGGGGACTGCGTATTGTGGGATTGAAGAAGGAGGAAGGACGGCCCTCGGGCGCGAGGGTTCGACTTTCTTGTTTGCAGGTTGATGTGCCGTAGCGGGGGGAGGGGAAGGAACTGTGGGGATGGAGATCGAGGGGGAGATGAGTGTGGTTGCTAGCTGCTAGGTAGATAGATCGATGGACGGATCGAGGCATAACCCCTTCCATGGTCCTTTGCTGCTTTGCCAGTGGGCGAGAAGTTTGCGTTCGGTCCTGCTGTTGGTCTTTTCCGAGCGAGACTCCCTCCCAACTTCATCTCTAGCTTGGGTTTGGTTGCAGAGCTCTGCTGATGGTGCGGCAGTTGAGGCCTGCGGATGGGGTTAAGTCAGCGTTCAGCTGCAGTGATAATACTTGAGAAGAAAGAGAGGGGCGAGGCTGGTAGATCAGTTCTCCAAGGTGAGTTTATCGTCACAGACGCGTCTTGGAAAGAACGCAGCAAACGTTATAGGGTTCATCAGGTAATTTCTGGGGCAAAGGGGTGGAGAGAGTGAGTTTACTGACCGAGTGAGGTGTTGTCATTCTGCTCTCGAGTTGGTGCTTCGAGCCTACTTCCAGCAACGAATCAGCTACAATTCAGCTCTTGTGCAATGGTAGCCCTTCGTGGTGGTTCGCAAGTGCTCATCTGTGATCAGGCTTGACGCCTCTAGGTCAGCAAGAAGTTCGCACGGTCGATTGGGGGGGATGGGTGGACCGACCTCATTAAATCAGAATTTTCAGTGTTTGTACGTTCATCACCGGTACCCTGGCTACAGGGTGACCCGGTTCAAACAGTGTGAATAGTGTTCATCATAACAGAGAGGCACGTTGCTTGCTTGTGTGACGAAGGAATGGAAGAGGGGTGTGCTACCTAAGTTGCTGAAAGTCAGCAATTGCAGCTTGGGTCGGCGCTGTGTGCTCAACGAAAGTAGCGTGTATGCATCAGCTGACGAGGTCTCAACAAGTACATCGTCTCCTTGACACCGGCTGGAGTTTGTACGCCCCAACGCTTTTTGGCACCAAGAGACGAGTACACAGTCTGTCCGCCCGTTCGTTCAATGTTCTTCATATGGGTGTAGATGGTGGTATGGGAGGGGAGGGCATTCAGTACCTAAATGCCATAGTAAGATCAGCATTGGCGACGAAGGATATCGACAAATCTAGGCAACGGGTGGTTTGCTTAGGTCAGACAAGGCTGAAACTTGATAAGAGACAGAATCGACATGTATTGTTCGGATTGAGGAATGCCTTTCCGTGTCGTGTGGTCATCACATAGAAGTGCGGGAGGGATTTTGAATTGTTCTCACCTTTAGCAATTTCCAGAAGAGACGAGGGGCATGGAGTAGAAGAGTGATAGCCTGCGTAAAATCAGCAAGGCGATGCGATTATACGGTACCTGCTTCAACAAGTAGAGAGTAGAGCATCAGAGCAGTCTTCACGAAGGAAGTATCCGTCATAGTGTGTAGGAGTTGGATTGTTTTATGCTAGTCATCATGTAGTCAAGCTCGGGGATGTCGGCCAGAGGGAGACTGACCTTCAGGAGCCATTGCAGCAACAGATAAACGTGCTGTACCTCTGGTTAGCCATAGCCTTCTTCATTCTTCAAGGCCAAAGGCTAGCCCATCGTAATGTCAGGTTTCGTCGGTCGTTGCGCGTGGAGAGGCTGATGGGCTTTCATATGGACTCTTGAGCTAGTGCCCGAATTCTGAGCTATAGACCTAGGTCCGAGTAGCACTCCGTTGCCTCCTCGAAACCTTTGTGGGCGGCTCTTGTAGAGAGCTGGCACAGCATGGGGAAAATGTTGATGAGGAGAGTTTGTGCGGATGAGCTTGAGACGGCATGAATATCAAAAGTCGTAGGGCTGAGTGCCTCTCCAATTTTGGATCAATCCCACAATCGGTGCAGGTTCTTTAGCACACTCCATTTGAAGCTCTCGTAAAGGGTTACAACGCATGCATTTAGTGCTCCCGATATTTCCCCCTGTTCGCCCAAGGAACATCTGAAATTTGGTATCCATCGCTCCAAACGCCTAATTGGACATGGAGCAACATCTAGTGCTCACTCCTTCGTCTCAACCACACCCATCGTTAAGCCAGCTACTCAGCTATAGCATCATTCGCTCCATCCAAATCTGCCACCCCATCGTCATCATCGTCATCCTCCTCCATCTCATAATCAGGTTCATCTTTGTCTTCCTGAAAGACCTTGTCAATCCCAACCTCCCGTAATCTGTTCTGCATCTCCTCCCTCCTTGCACTCTGCCATCGTTCCAGAGCAGCAGCAGAATGGACCTTGAAGCCGAAGATGCGTGGTTGATATCGTTCGATTGATTTATCGGGTATCAACGCTGGGTATACTTGGTAAAGTATGTTTTGGAATGATGTGCCGAAGTAGGCACCGTCAATGTTTGCGTGGCGGTACGACTTGGGGTTGTAGAGGTCTTCACATTTGCCGCAATAGAGCTTGACTGACTGTACGCCAGCGATGTCCGACATCCCAGTTGGAAGAAGTGGGTGTGTATGGCACATGACTCGCGGGCATTTTCCGAAATCACCCTTCTTGTACTTGTCAAGCTGAGAGTGTTAGCATGGTCAGCTTGTTCGAGCATGTCAGAATTACCATTTTTGCAAGACCCCTAGTTGTGGTGATGTACCGAGCATGGACGAGGCCGTAGAGATGCCGCGCAGACTTCTCTATCTGCTCGCGCATATCATCCTCGCAATCTAGATCGAAGACGTCCGTAACGAGGTCGAGAGCGTATTGGTAGTATTGAACATCATTATTGAGGCCTGTCAAATTGAAGCGGTCCGTAAGATAGTCCTCGTCGATTTCACAAAAGTACTCATTGCCGCGGGATGAGATGAACTATCCAACCACCATTAGTCCATATGCTCAACTTCTTTTAACAAAATCGCGATGGAACGGTGCGATCAATAATCGGCATATCTAGGCTTCGCAGTATGCAGGGGAGGTCCAAAACGCGAGTTCCCCATGACTGTGTGGAGGTTTTCTCCAGCACAGCTTCTGGCAAGTTGGGACCACTCTTGATGAAACTTCAAAGCAAATGCTGACCTCGAAGCTTGCACACCTCAAGAAGAATATTCGAGCGTAGTATTTTCGTATCTGGCAGCACCTTGCCCAGGGCGCACACTGGAATTTGTGTGCCTCTCTCATACCTGCCCTGAACGCCATGGCTTTGACAACCTTCCCGGAGCATGCTATCTTACAGCTTTCGAAAAACAATTCGCAATGCCACTTGCAGAACCATAAACCCTTTCATTGCCGAAAAGAGATGCCACATGTGACGTTACAGAACTGCACAAACTCATTCTCGGCAAATCAGGTAGCATTAGGGGCAAAAGCAAATACTTTGGCACTACGCATGGCTCCGTAAAACAATTCTGGAAGGGAAGTAGGACCTACCCAGTCCCTCCAATAGCTCGTATAATCACTATCGGTCTCGCTATTGAAGTCTTCCATCATCGTGAAAATCGTAATGCTCAATTCTTTTTCGACGTCATGCCACAGTTTGGGTGGTTGCTTCACATAGTTCTCTAGGAGGGCAATCAATCACTAAGGAAAGACTGAAGGCATTTAGTTTCGTGAAATGATTCGTTTGTACATGGATGAGTGCCGTTGCAGTGACACTCGCGAGGCTCGTTCTGTTGAATTCGATAGTTTGATAAGGCTGATGTGATGTGTAATTCTACGACTAGTGTTACTTACGGTACCTATTGAAGTGGTCAATTCACTAGTACCGATTATATCTAGGGTTTGTTTAGCTCCGTGAACCGTAGCCTGGACAAAGGCCCTTATACGGCCAAGAAACTTGGGGCTTGAAGTAGATTCTAAGGCTATATTAGAGGGGTTCCTCCCCGTACCGGATTCCTATTTTCTTATCCGACTGATTACTGAGTACAAAGCCTTGGGGCGTGGCTCCAGGGCACTCTATGTAGCCCTAGCCCTAAGTCTTACTAGCGCAAATCAAGATCTTTGCCTTCAAGGTGCCTATCAAAACTTCAACCGCGAGAAGTGCTCGAAGAAATTGCTCGAAAATCAGAAGAGACAAAAAACCAAGAGGGTTTCTTAAGCTCTATATCTAGGATACATCGTGGTTCCCACCTTTCAGCGCCTTACTTATGCCTATCATCATGATATCCACTACCCAGCCTTCTCAGATCAAACGAAATGCCAAATCATTAACCCACCTTTTAAGATCTCAAACATGCATGACATACTCGAGATCGACCATATATGTCGCTAGCATATCAGGTTGGGGAGGATTCCACAAGCCCTTCCAGATACTTCGTATGCTTCTCAACCACCTCAAGTTTGTCGGAATGTTTCCATAGAGCCAGCTGCAACGAAGTCTCCGCGTCTATCATCTCGTGCCCTCTCGCAAGCATACTTCCATGATCTCCACGCCACTGCTCCGCTCTCTGCAACATGTCCCTCGCCCTCCTTAGGCTTTCCCAGAAATTCCTAATTTCCTCTTGATAAGTCGTTTGTGAGAGGTCTCTCATCCAATCTTTAGGCTTCTTCTCCACTTTCTCCAGGAACTGTCCCATGATTTCTTGTTTCGTTGCCGTACCAGCAAATACCGTGCCCACACCCGCAAAATGAATGAGCATGTTCCCTGCCTCTACCCCATCAGGATCATGATGATAACGATTCCACCACCTGCGGGGCTGGTAAAGGAAGCTCTCTTGGTATCCGGGCCGAGAACATATCCATTCGATGGCACTTTGATCATAGAATGGGAGGGTGACGGTGGGGTTTGATGTGGGAAGGGCGATGATTTCGGTGAGGGTTTGGACAGTCCATTCGTGAACGCGGAGGATGAGCATACCGGCGTTGAATCCGTTGTTGTCTTTTGTGGCGAGGATGTGGACGTTGGGGAAGTCCGGGGGAGGAAGGAAGATGGACCAAGGGATAGAGGGATTCATGATGACAGAGTCGCCGTCGAACCAACTATCGCAGAAGTAAGCATCAGGCTTGGATGCTAGGGTTTTGTTCTTACACGATCCAATCCGCCCGCTGTGCTTTTGGCTTGGCCATCTCGTTCATCATCAGTGATGCAAGATAGGCGGGCTTGTTGAAATATGACCCCTCCTCAACAATATTGCGTTTGAGGATATGGGTCGGCGTGCCCCATTTATGGCCGTGCTTGACATGTGTTTCCACGCTCCGCTCATACATCGGTCTCAACCTATCCTTGTCACCTTCGAACAACATCGTAGCCTGCCGTATCTTGGGAGTCCCTCCACTCGACTTGTAGGAGGGGAAATCAGTATCGGTCTTAGATGATCGGAAGGCCTGAGACCATGATGGAATCTTGTCGGATGGACTGAAGAGGGGGGGACCTTGCGTGACGATGAGATAGAGGATGATAAAGACAGGGACGATGACCAGAACGTATCGTCGCCGTGAGGGGGTCGCAATCATGGCGGGCTATTGGATGCGGTTAGGGTGTACCTCGTGGACATGAGAGTAGGATAGAGGCATGGAGGTGGAGGTCAGCAACAATTTCTTTCTTAAGATAGCCCTGCACTGTCTTTGGTCTTGGGCCCTCGTAAAGGATCCTGATTTTCCTCCTCGCTTCCGTCCTGCAGGGTTCAGCCCCCCTCTGTCTTCCGGAAAGGGCGAAATGCAGATAAGGTGCCGGCTCGGCCCCTTGAACTCTCTTGGGCTGTTATGTTTGGGGGGGGGTGGTGACCCTCTTTGGGGGCGAGGACAGAATCTCGTCGATTATACAAGCATGGACCATGTGCGCCTTCGATTGACTGATAGCGACTCCTCTACATTGTACGAGCATATCTACATAGTGTGAAACAGCAGTGATACTGTGCATGGTGGGGTGTGCCGATAGTGTAACGCTAACACATAGACAAATGTAGGGACAGCCGCCACATGCCAAACTCGGGACCGAGGCGGACGTCCTGATCTTATCCAGGTTGCAGTCCATCATTTCTCTTAGCTTTACTCGCAGCTTCATATCTACTTACAAAGCGCAGTGGTGACAATAAGCTTCCATTGCTCACTCTCCCCAACAAGGAAAAGCCATCGAATACCCATAGCGAATAACGAAATACTGTACGTATGATACATAGCCTTACAGTTGCTCGGCCACCTGTTCGCTCTCGCCACATACCACTCAGGCACCCAACACGCTTGCGTCAAAACATCGGCCGATGGAAAGACACTGTCGTCCAGAGCTTTAAGCTGCTGCTGCTACTCTTTTCTTTGGCGAGGTGTCCAAGTTCAGGACAGCCTTCTTCTCCTGGGTATACCGGGCAAGATCCTGCTCCGCTTTGTCGGTATAGGGCTGGATGTTGTGTCAGTCATTTGACACTTGATGAGAATTGAGTTACGCGAACCTTCTTCTCGCTAGCCGACAATGCCTTCCATTCTCTAGCTATCAGTTTTGCAGCTTCTGAAACCTTCAAGCCCTTGAAGTCGCCTGAAGCGTGTCGGTCGGTGAAGAAATAATTATAGCTGTTCCTGTATGAGCCGACTTGCCTGTCATCCTTGAGAGGACTCCTTTTGTGACGGCCCACTCGGCTCTCGAGTCTGTTGAGATTAAGTCGAGCAAGGTTGGCATGGTAGATCTCAAGTGGCGAATAGGATTCGATGAATTGTCGGTATGCTTTCTGATTGGCCACCTTGTTCTGGTTTGCAAGGTGGTTGTAATGCTGGGAACAAAGGTCAATTATGATCCTAAGTGTGAATTGTACACTCGACTCGTACCTCTAGTTGCTCGGGGGTTAATTGTCTGAATTTCGTGGACGCCGCTTTGGATGTAGCACCAAGGGCACCGGCCGCTGCTCCTCCGGGTGCTTTTACGGTTTCGGCAAGGAGGACTGACCATGCCGAGGCTGGAGTGCCGTGGGGAGGAGTGAGAGCCGTTTTCCTCAACTTTTTGATATTCTCCTTTTTCTTCTTGTCGGCTTTGGCGGTCTTCTGTTCGTCGGTCAGGACCTTTCTCTTTGGCTTTGGCTTTGGCTTCGCCTTGGCTTTCTTCTTGGGTTTAGGTTTTGCTTTGATCCGAGGCTTGGCCTTTGACTTCACGGTTGGTTTTGCTTTGGGGGTTGTTTTCTTGGGAGCAGGCTTCTTGGCTGCTTTGGTAGCTGATGTTGTTGGCGTTCTTTTGGAGGCGGCGGTGGTTCTACCGGTGTGAGCCTTGGGGCGGGATACAGGCTTTGTGGCATATGATCGATTCAGAAGCGACGTGATGAATCTCTCGGAGAATGCGCCCTGAGTCTCATGGTGGGCGCAGAGAAGAGGGTAGAGAGAGGTCACGCGTGTCAAACTTGAAGGTTTGGCGAACGTGCGACGACTGCCGATACATTGGAGCTTCAATTTCGATAGACACGCACCCACCCGGGTACTCTGAGACATTGTAACGGTATTCTCTGGCGCGTATCAATGATCTTATCCCATTGGGAAGCGAGGTTTGTGGATGAGGAATGTGCTCTGAAGCAGGAGGCTGGTGATTTCCCGCGCTACGCGCCAAGCACGCCAAGCCACTAGAGGAGTCCCTGAGTTGGCCTCAGCCCTACGGCTATCAATTGTCACACCCTCGCACCTCGACAATCATATCGGTACGCGACTCTAAGTCCTCCCAATACTTTATGCTCGTCTCAGTGAGCTGCATATACGTCAATCCTCGGCTTCATCTGGATACTTGATCACGCTTTTGCAAGCTCTACCCAGTCTTTGGCTTTGCGTTGGAGAGGAGTACTGTTAATATCCTGCCCAAAGTCAAAGGTAGAATTGTCCTGGATAAATTCAGCTTTTACCAACGACCCATAGGGCACGCCTGCGATGAGCTCTTCTTGAGACTCTCGACCACAAGCTACAAAGCCTCAAAAGTATAGCTTACACTTTTAAGGCGGGATCATGGCTCCTCGCCGCGGGGATACTCGCTCACCATCGCCTGTAGGCAGCTCGTACTCGTCATCCAAGAAAACGAGGCGAGATGAGGATTATTACGAGCGTAAAAGGCGGGATGATGGTCGCAGTCATCGACATCGGAGTCGTACAAGGAGTCCGGATGTGAGTCGTCTCCTGATTACAGTGGTCCAAGCATCTGCTGATACATCCCGATTCCTACAGAGACGACATCGTGATCGAGACTCACGCTATTACCGAGACGATCGATACAGAGACGATGACACTCATCGCTCCAGTCGAAGAGATCGCTCGCGGGATCGAAGAAGATCTCGAGATCGGGACTCTGGAAAGGAATACCGACGCAGGAGTCGCGACAGGGATTCAAAGGGATACAGGGATGACTCTCGTGATCGAGCCAGAAGACGACGAGACGGATCTGCTGACTCTAGGCGGAAGGGAAGGCTAGACAACAGCCGAGAAAGATCTTACAAGCCAGGCGCGAATGGGAGCAAGGTCCGTCGAGATCAAATCCTACCTACGTTGAAAATTGCAACCTAACGGACATCTCAATCAGACCGTAGCGACGCTTAGTCAAACAGACGAAGGAAAAAAGGCTGAGAGGCTTGCAAAGCTAGAGGCCTGGAAGCAAAAACAAGCTGCTGAAAAGGATCGCAAACAGAAAGAAGCCGAAGCCTCTGGTGGGACTCGGAATCTGCTCGACAAGATAGACAAGAAAGCAGAGGCCTCCCCAGCCGTGTCATCGCCCAGGTCGCCCATCACACCAGTTGCAACCACCGAGGCCGCATCCCCTGGTCCATATGTAGGGAAATTCGATCCCAAAGCCATTGCGAAGAAGGCAGCGGCATCCTCAATGAGTACTACCAAGCTTGGCACAGACGTCGCGTTGCCAGATGGTTCTAAAGCGTCCGCCACCACAATGCCCAATAAGAGTGGTCCTAACGCTAACAAAACTGTAGCCTCAGCCAATACTTCTTCAGGTGAGCCATTTTCCGATCATTCTTTTCAGCTCTGGTCAACATTAATGTCAACAGAAAACCCTGGGCCACTTTTGAAGGCGCATGGAAATGTCAGCGGGTTCGGGCTCTCTACTAAGACGACCTCTGAATCAGACAAGTCCGCCAAGCATGGGATCGACTTTGGTGATGAGGAAGGAGGCCGCAAAAAGCTAGAGAAGCTGCCCACCCCTCCCCCTGAAGATACTATCGTCGAAGACGATGTTGCCATGACTAATGGAGACAAAGAAGACGATGAGGAGGATGATGATGAAGGTATGCAAGATGCTGGAACCGAAGAAGAAGCTGCTGCTGCTGCAAGAGCGGCTGCAGAGAAGCGGGAAGAACGATTGCAAACGCAAAATCTTGCATACCAAGCCGGCGAAACCACTGCAGCGGCTACAGATGTGAGTGAGCCAAATGGTGATACCCAGATGACGGGCACCACAAGTGATCCAGTCCCAGATGCTCCCATGAAGGTTGAGGAAGAAGCAGATCCCCTAGATGCGTTCATGACAGGTTTAAACGATCTTACCGTAACGTCAAAAGCCCACAGCGCCGTCAAGATCTCAAGAAACAAAGTACAACAACCCGAAGCCCTGTTTGGGGATGACGAAGTTGATCTAGATACCGTAGCAGCAGATCCTGACGACCTCCTGAACATTACCAGCAAGAGAAAGAAGAAGGATTTGCCAGCAATTAACCATACCAAAGTAGCCTACCAGTCGTTCAGAAAAAGCTTCTACCATGAACCAGCAGAGCTCGCTGAGATGACGGAGGAGGAAGTCGCTGACTTGAGATTGGAACTCGATGGAATCAAGATTAGAGGTGTTGATGCTCCAAAGCCTGTGCAGAAATGGTCACAATGCGGCTTAGGTGTACAGTCCCTCGATGTCATTCAAAAACTCGGGTACGAAAAACCCTCATCAATCCAGACGCAGGCAATTCCTTCCATTATGTCGGGACGAGATGTCATTGGCGTTGCAAAGACAGGCTCTGGAAAGACAATTGCCTTCCTGCTGCCAATGTTTCGACACATCAAAGACCAACGTCCGCTAGACAGCCCCGATGGCCCAGTCGGCTTGATCATGACGCCGACGCGTGAATTGGCAACACAAATTCACAAAGAGTGTAAACCTTTTCTCAAAGCTCTTAACCTCAGAGCTGTCTGTGCCTACGGAGGCGCGCCCATCAAGGATCAGATTGCAGATCTCAAACGTGGAGCTGAAATCATTGTCTGCACGCCGGGTCGAATGATAGATCTGCTAGCTGCGAATTCTGGCCGTGTGACAAATCTACGAAGAGTGACGTACGTGGTTCTGGATGAAGCCGACAGGATGTTCGACATGGGTTTCGAGCCGCAAGTCATGAAAATCCTGGCCAACATTCGACCTGACCGTCAGACAGTACTTTTCTCCGCCACTTTCCCAAGGCAGATGGAGTCATTGGCCCGAAAGACTCTTTCAAAACCCGTCGAGATAGTGGTCGGCGGAAGAAGCGTAGTCGCTCCAGAAATCACGCAGATAGTCGAAGTTCGACCTGAAGAGGCGAAGTTCATTCGGCTTCTAGAGCTTCTAGGGAATCTGTACTCGGAGGCGAAGAACGAAGATGATCGAGCTCTCATCTTCGTGGATCGTCAAGAGTCTGCTGATGGTCTATTGAAAGATTTGATGCGAAAAGGATATCCATGCATGTCAATCCACGGCGGCAAGGACCAGGTTGATCGGGACTCTACTATCGAAGACTTCAAGGCCGGCGTGATACCTGTCATGATTGCGACATCTGTTGCTGCTCGTGGGCTTGACGTGAAGCAATTGAAACTCGTGGTCAATTACGATGCCCCCAACCATCTGGAAGACTACGTCCACCGTGCTGGCCGAACCGGGCGCGCTGGCAATACTGGTACTGCAGTCACGTTTGTCACCCCCGATCAAGAGCGCTACTCACTTGATATCGCGAAGGCTTTGAGACAGAGTGGTCAAGAAGTTCCAGACGAACTGCAGAAGCTTGTCGACACATTCATCGAAAAAGTGAAATCAGGAAAAGAGAAGGTCAGTGGCTCAGGCTTCGGTGGCAAGGGCCTTGAGCGTCTCGACCAAGAACGTGACGCTGCCCGTACTCGAGAGCGCAAGACGTACAAGACAGGTGACGAGCCTGACGACGACGAAAAGGAGGATAAAGGCAAAGACGACGAGGGCGACGACCTCATCACCAAGGCTGCTTCCACTGTACAAGCAGCCACGGCACCTCCGGCTACCTTGCCAGGCGTTCCCAAGGGCATCGACCTTGACGGTAAGATCATCGTTCACAAGTCAGAAGCGCCGTCCGATGGCTCCAAGAACCCTCTTGATAAAGTCGGACGCGCCGTTGCAAACATCCATGATCGACTTAGCAAGAACCGTGAGCTTCGTCAAGGCGTGCCAATCGACAACAAGGGTCCTGATGCAGGTGCCTTCCATGCGACATTAGAGATCAATGACTTTCCCCGTAAGTTCTCTGTCCTTTATTTGGATTACTTCAGATGCTAACGCTCGAACAGAGAAAGCTCGATGGGCCGTCACCAATCGTACGAACGTCGCCAAAATCTTGGAAGCCACGGGGACATCCATCACTACCAAGGGTAGCTTTTATGCTACGGGTAAAGAACCGCAGGCTGGAGAAAACCCGAAATTGTATATTCTTGTCGAGGGAGATACCGAGGTGGTGGTCACGAACGCCATGAGGGAGCTGATGCGATTGCTCAAGGAGGGTACAATTGCTGCTGCAGACAGCGATGCCAGGGCGCCTGCCAGCGGCCGCTACAACGTAGTCTAGATGCACATATCCATCTCGCTCCTACTCCTCATCCAAATACTAAGACCTGTACCAAGTATCCCATGATATCCAAGCACAAATCCTAAGCCCAGAATCCTTCTTAAACACCGTCCCATATGCCCAACAAAGACCCCCCGGCCCCCACCAAACCCATCTCAATTATAATTCTGCACCTCCGCCGCCCCATCCGCCTCCCTCCTCCTCCTCTCCTCCTTACTCACCCCCTCCAACGTCCCCACTCTCGTCTGCGCCTTCTGACTCGCCAAATCCCTCCCCAATTTCCCCTTGGAATGATTTGCCTTCGCTGCGCGCGCCTGCTCCTCACAAAATCAGCCCCCCATTCAAACACCCCTCACCCCCCCAAAAAAAAATCACAGCATTGTCAACAGCCTCCCCGGATCAGGGTAATTTTTGAACCGAGGAGCTAGTTTGGCGTCGAGAGCGCTCACCTCTGCTGCTCGCGCGGCGGC
>JAABUQ010005866.1_pt1 | contig 19146 bp, 6 predicted proteins | sample 5560001 | NCBI WGS metagenome assembly JAABUQ01 (sample SAMN10711888, study PRJNA513371) | rock metagenome | isolation source: Antarctica rocks | place: Antarctica: Victoria Land, Finger Mt nord | collected 2015-12-18
ACTATTTTTAGTAATTCAAATAATGCGAATTTTTTTAAAAATAGAAAATCTTGGCATTTTGACGTCATTTTCGATTGCTTGGCGAGTCGATTGGGTCGAGTCAAGAAATCGTTGACTCAAGTCGATTTCGAGTTGGGTCACGATGTTGATATCGAGTATTCGAGTTGAGTTAGAAAGTTGATATCAAGTATTTGGGTCAAGTTAGAAAGTTGGTACCGATTCCTGGCCCGACGATCAGTCTACGCTTGTAACGTTTGACGCTTCGAACTAAAGTGTCTCGTGTGGATCGAATCAAGATATCAAGATTGACGACCAAATTTAGTTAGGTGAGCTTGCAGGGCTGAACGAGAAACAGGATTCTGTGATTTGAATGACAACTCGATCGACCCTTTGATTGATGTCGAAAAAGATCTTAAATAGTGCGATGAATATTGTATCGTCGAATAAAAATTTAACTAGTCTTGTCATGCAAGCGATCAACATCTTGAGGTAGTTCACGTTCTCGAAGAGGGCATACAAGAAAGAAATTAAATCGTTCACAATTTACAATCTTGCTCATATTCTCGTGCGATCTCGTTTATTGAAAGCGTTGAAGATAGTCTCTTCTAGTACTTGAGCTCATAAGTCGTCAACGTTTCTTGTATAAACTTGCGATGTTCGAAGCTCTAAAGCTTTCACAATGATTTCGTTCACATATTGCATTACGCTCACGTCGTGCTAAAGAAGCTTTTCTCAAACGTCTTTGATATAATATAAGTAGTGCAAGATTACTTGTCGAGCTTTTAGCAAATTTGTAGACGCTAATTGAGACTTTTACTCACATCATCGCATTTAATAGTTAAGATCGTGTTCTAGATGTGAAGTCTTATGTCTTTTCACAAATTCAAAATCTTACGAAGAGCATTCAAAGTTGCGATTAGCTTCTCGTGTAGAAGAAATTGCTTAAAACATTGCTTCTTATGAAGACTTAATTGACTTCGTTAACGCCATTCAAAACGCAAATTTTGTTGAAAATGATATTGACAAATCTTGCGATAAATCTTGTCGTCATTCAACTTCTTTTCGTTGAAATACTTTTCGACTAAGTATGTTCTCAAGTTAGAGTCGATATTTGTTCAAGGCATCTATTAGGATCATTGTTATTTAAGAAGAGAATGAGCCCACTTGCGAAATACAAATTTATCGTTTATCACTTTAATTTTAACTTTTTCGTCGTCTAGATACGATGTCGTTCGTGCAAGCATTCGATCTAATAGTTGATTGAAAAAACTAGCTTCAAATACTCGCCTTGCGCATATTTCCTCAATTGTCGCGTTAACACCCTCGAAAGCTCTTCGACGACATCGAGAGATTGATAATCAATGACCATTACGATGTGATTGTGCTCATCAAGTCGTCGACAATCCTTTTAAAAACTTGCTTTCAATTGTTCGACGTTCTTGTCGTCGAGCTTCCTCGATTGATTTCATTGAAAATGTAGTTACTTGAGCCTAATGCGGGCGATTCCCTTGTACTTGATACGTTTTTCTATCTCAATTCTCGACTCTTTCTCTCGAATTTGACTTCTCCACATCTTGACGCACTTTTCCTGGTAAAAAACCGAAAAGAGGAGGGTACATAATGTCATAGCAAATCCATTGTGGGTCGATGACCCATCGTAGGCGAATTTTTCTGGCCTAAAGACTTTGTTTCAACGAAGTATTGATAATCTTAGCATCGTTGCTATTCTCAACGAAGCCTTCGAAGATCATGAAGTTATTAATATCCTAAAATGAACTTCGAATAATTCGCACGAAGATGTTAACTCCTTCTGAGCGCTTCTAGGCTTTCTCAACGATAATGGCGCACAACATCTCGCTACGAACAATAAGGTCGCTTTGTGAAACAAGAGCATCAAAAAAATAAAGACTACAACTACTAATAGCTAGTATATTATGTGAATAACATTTGGATAGAGAGCTTCTATTTGTACTCTAGTCATTCTATTATACTTTCGAATCAAGTAGAGTCCACTTAGCAAAGAGAATCTAAGAAATAGACTTAAGAAGAATGTTTTAAGTTGAATGATCTTGCTCTCCCAAGATGATTGTACAGCAAATAAAGAGAGTTGCTAAAATGTGAAATTAGATCTAAAAAAGTTCGTTGAGTCTTTGTGAATGTTGACACTCTTATAAGTTCACGCAGGGATAAGATTGTTTTCTTGAATGTTGAATCTTAGCTTTCGACTAACATTGAAATGAATTGACATGTCTCAATTTTCGAATGCATTAATTATTAGGACTTGTCTACGCTAAGTTTCTTCTAGTTGATAAAAACACATAGGTTTCATTTCAAGGCAATCGACATGCTAACTAACGTCAACTTGATAGCTAAGGCAACTAGGAATCGAATATTCTAAATTGTTTCCAACAAGCACGATTCAATTTCATCCAAGCGTTCAAGAGTTAACGCATTACTGACACGAGAATCGTTATGTCTCGTTCGATTTGAAATCAAAACAATCCACGCTTGATGTTAAACTCTTGCTAGATCTTCCCTTCTCATCTTCGCGATTGCGTCGAGAAATTTCATCACAAGATTCTTCGCAAAGTTACTTATCTTTCGTTTATTATTTATCTTATTTCTCTACTATATTGCAACACTTCTTTATCTTCAAGCTAATAACTATCTCGTCTCCTCGATTTTCGCAACTATAAATCGAATCAAAGTTGCGTCTCTCGAATTTCTTATCTAAGTCTTAAACAAAGCAAAATTTTTTGTTGAAAGAATTGTGCTATCTACGAACTCGAATTTGCTTTAATTAGAATCGACATTTTCGATATTTTTGATCGCGAATATCGAGTTTAGTTTTCGCGTCAAACAAGTAATCGCGATGTTAATAATAGAAGTTTCTAAAAAATATATCTTCTTTTTCAATTATTAGGAGATGGCACAACAAGTAAAAGAAGGCACGTCTTTCTCATAGAATTGAATCAAACATTTATAGTAAAAGATTAGTTTTGCAACGCAATACAAACTTATTAACTACATTATTGCAACGTCTATTCTTCTTTCAAGTTCGCGTTAATATAGACGCAATAAGACAAGCAACTTTGACTTAAAACGTTTGTTATCGAATAAGATACTTCTTGCGTCGTCTTTCGCGCTTTTGTCTCGAATTGTCTCTTTTAACAATAATCTCTTTTTGCTATTGTTGTTGCTCGTAAACGACAATCGTATAACATAATAAAGATTGTCTTGTATATTCTTCTAAATTTGTATCGATACTACTGTTAATATTTATTTCTTTGTCGATTAAAGAAGTCGTAACAAGATATAACTTCAATAATCAACAATACTTAAAAATTATATAGTTGTTTACGTCGAACTTGTTCTCTATATTGTTGTTTTTGTCGAAAAAAAAAATAGCAAGAAAAAGCAATAACGTTTAACGTTACGTCTTAACAAAGATCTTTGTTCGTCAATAAGAAAAAAAAATTCGTTTTCGATTGCAATTGACTTTGATTATCTTCGATTACTTTTGTATCGAGTTTATCTCTTAAGTCTATATTAATAGTCTTTATATATATCTCTTTGCATACATTACTTTTATAGTTGCTTCGAAAGAAGATAGACTTAGTATGCTTGCATATTTGCTAAGCGAACAACGCTATATTGTAAATAGAGTTTTGTTTAGCGAACGTATTAGTATTAAATAAATAGCAAAAGAATTCGAATATTCTACGAGCTAATTGCTTTTATAACAAAGATTAGATGAGTAACAATATTTTGTTCTTTACTTTGTTTTTCTTTTGTCGATCTATTATTGTTATAGTTAATATTGTTGTTGTCTTGCAAGATCGTAAATTGATTTGTAATTAATTAGTCTTGATTTTAGCAATACAAATATATTTGACATATTTATATTGTTATTATTTAAGAAAAGAATATTAATAGTCTCTTTATAATTTTCAAGCTTTTGTATTAAAGATAATTATGTTTATTCAAAGATCAAAGTCGCTAATATCAAGTCGCTTAATTTTATATTGTTCAATATATACTCTTCGATATATAAGAGATTATATTTATTATTACTAAGATTGTAAACTTAATAGACGACGTTGCAAAACTTGTCGTACATATCTATTTTAATCAATTATCTTTTGTTGATCAAAAAAATAAGTAAACTTATTATAAGTGTCTATCTTAATATTTTTGAAATTTAACGCTAGTTTACTCGAAGACTCTAATTGCTCTTTTATTATCAAATTAACTCGATCAATAAAGTTAACAAGATATTCGCTTTACAATTGTTCGACGTTTAATTTAGTAATGTCGAGAAAATGTGCATCTTAATCGATGGCAACTTTAGTCATAAATGATGTTAGCTATTGATAGTCTACACTATTAGATCTAGTAATTTAGAAATTGTTTTCGATCTATTTAGCAAAGTCTCTAATAGATAATGTTGTAAACTTCTTATAATGAAATAACTTAATTTTTACTAGCGATCAATAGAATTAAATAAAGTTTAGACTAATATTAGTTATTGCGTAATTTCGATAAAAGACAATTAAAACAAATAATAGAATACGCAAATAAGCAAGAATATCTAGAAGAAATAAAATAAAATATCAAAAGCATTTGCGAGTTAAAACTAAATAAAAAATAGTTTTGTCAATCTCTTTCTTAGAAGAAACAACTTGAGATTATCGCTCTAATATTATTTGTTAATGTTTTCTAATGTTTCTCGACGATTCTAGTTGCTATTGAAGATAAACAATCTACAATTGTGTGCTTTCGAAGCGAGCTAAATGCGCTAACGTTGCGCTTTAACTATCGAGTTACTCTTATTGCGATTAATAATTTTGACAAGAATGTCGAAGCTTAAATCTTTAAGCAAGGTTTCTATAGTTAATTAGCGATATAGATTACTTAATGCGTTCAAATACTCTATTTACATGTTACTTGTATCGTAGATTAAACACGCTATTGACTAGCTTTGTCTCTTTATTAACTTCTAATTGTACGTTCGAACTAGAAATAGATTCGATTATTCAAATAAAAGATGCGTTATTTCTTATTATTAATTACGCAATTATCGATCTTTAACTTTGTTTTTACGTTTGAACTCTTGATAAAGGACAACTTGATCGATATAGTTATTGAAAGACGTAGATAGCTTTGAAGCATTTCGATAATAAATGCGTTCTTTTTGTTATTAATTATATGATAACACTTGCGAACAAGATATGTGCTTCGCCTCGAGATTCTCGTTGCAAATCAAGATTTTTATTTAATTATCTTGCGATAAAAGAGTTTTGCAAAGAAGAGCAGCGTTGCGATAAAATTAAAGCGAGCAATTTATTAAAATAGAATGTCTTTTATTTAATTATCTCGCGAATCGAAGTTTAATTGTGTTGTAATAAAATTGTCTTGTAAAGAAAGCAAAGTCGCGATAAGTTAAAGCGAACAATCTACTAAAATAGAATGTCTTCGTTCGAGTTAAAGAATGTCAAAAAGCAAAGTATTAAGATTGCAAGATATAACGATATCAAGACTATCTATCGAAGAACTCTAATAAATAAAAAAGAGATTCTTGGCGCAAGAAGACTATGCATAGTAGAAACAATACGAGTGACTAATAAAAAAACAAAGTAAAAGGATAAATAAAATAGAGATTACTAATAAGAGAAAAGAGTCTTTATATTTGGAAGCGACGAATTAATCAATAATTGTACTTTATCTAGATAGAAAGAGCTAAACTTCTTTTAGAAGACGCTAAACTATAATTGGAAATCGATTGATGCAATATTGTTCGCTTGTTTATAAATATAAGTTTAAGCTACAACTAATTTCAATTTTAATTGCAAAATATTAGATATTTAATATAAGTACAATTCTATATATATTGCTGCAAATTATAGTTTATTAAAATGCAAAAATACTTAATATTAATATATATTAAGATTGTGTTAATAATTTGATTAATATATTATAATTCGATTTTCAAAAGTAAAGAACAATTAATTTGTCAAATCTATACAATTAGATTATACTTAATATAAGTTAAATATAAGTTTACTTTATTAATTCTAAATATTATTAACTCTTTATTTTTGTATATACAAGTTATAGACTCGAAATAAATACAATATATATAATATTCTTATTAATTTTAAAAAAAAATGTAATATTAGATTTCTATTTGATATTTTAATTGCGTCTTGATATTTATAATATATATTAATTAAATTAAGTAATAATAAAGATTATTAATATTTTTAAGCTTAACTCTATTGTATGCAAGATATATGCAAAGAATATCTAAATATACGTACTTGCAATATTTAATATTAAAATATTTGAAGCTTTGTTGTTAAGCTCTGTTTGCTTTGTTCTTTTTTTTTAATTTCTAATAATAGAAGAGCAACTTAAGTAATCTTAACGTTAATTGCTACAAAAGAGAACTAAATCTATTACTTAATATTAGTCTAATATATTCTAAATATTAATATAGTATATATTAAATATATATTTGTTAATTAATGCTTTAATTGATATATTAATTAACGTAATATCTAATATAACACTTTTTCTATATACAAAGTAAAGAATTCTCTTTGTATAAATATATAAATACGTCGATATATTATAGTAATTTTGCACTTTTAATATTATATCTTAATTGCGTTCTTTAGTTGTAATTGTTATTTTATTAATATTAATAAAGCTTTGCTTAAAATTAATATAGTATAGCTAAACTAGTAAAAAATTCAATCGTTGTACAATCGTAGTACAACTGTCGAAAAACCGTCGAAAAACCGATCAAAAACTATTAAAAAACCGTTTTCCAATCGATTAACAACTACAAAAATTCTAAATTTCGATTGTTTAATCGTTGGTAGCCTCAACAACCATCAATCATAGTTAAACTATAGATAGATTGAACTATAGTTGTCCAACAATTGTTTAAAATTTTATCAAATTGAAAAAAAATTATACTTAATTAGACCTTCTTAGTACTAGACTAGTAGAAAGATATATAAGGGGAATATTGATAGGGAGATTACTTACTCGTATATGTTTTTTGCAAATTACGTGATTTTTCTATTTATAACTTGATAGCGTTAATAGTAATCGAAATAGAAACTTCTCGAAATAAAATTTAAATTTAAGTTTAAGTTTAAACTCTAAACTATTAATAGAGTTAATAGAAAAACATCTTAACGAGTTTATGTATTGACAAATTAACAATTTACATATTTTACTACTTAATACTCTAGTAGTTCAAAATCTAGATTACAACTTAACTCAAATGCAGATTTCTTACTTGGGACAAGCTTCTCTTGAGTGAAAATTCTTACTCGAGGAAAGCTTTGTTTATGCCAAGTCTATGCTCAATATATACGACGTCTAGAAGAGAAAAGCTTAATTCTATTATATAAAAGACGCGTCAAAAATACGTTGTATACATCTAATATATATATATTGCAAAAATCGAAACAAGCAAAGAGAAAATAACATTAAGATATATAATATAACTTAATAAAAATAAAGCAAGACTTTTAAAATATTTAAACAATAAATAATTAGAAAGACAATTAAGACTCTATATTATTATATGTTAACGCAAGAATCTACAATTAAAGATGTTAATATTATTTATTGTATTTTAACAATAGATTGTTAGAAACAACACAATTCTATACAAATTTAACTATTAGTTACAATCTATTATTTTTATGTTATTTAAATTATAATTTTTGAATTAGCTAAAAACTATTAATCTTAAGTCTTTTTTGCAAATCGAAATAATATTGAATATCTTAAATACAATTTTTCATATTAGTTGAAAATTATAATTTGTATATTGTTTTTGCAAACTAAAAGTACTAATTTTGTTACAAAATATATTAAATGTCAAATTACTATAAAAAATCTTGTTAACTATCTTTTTTTAGTCAATTTTAATTGTTAATTTATTCTTTATACTAGTTTTCTTTATCTTTGAATTTTGTAAATCTTAACTAAGAAATAATGTTTCAAATATTAATACAAATCTTGCAAGAAAATATTGTCTTTAAGTTAGAATAAAAAATAAAACGTATATTAATAATACAATATAAAAAGTTACAAAACAAAGCAAATCTAGTTTACATATTCTTTAATATATCGATAATATAATTGCGTCTATCAACAAACAAATAGACGCAACATATATAGCAATATAATAAGCTTTAAAGTTGAGCATTTTTATTAAATTTTAACAAGCATTTAGAATAACTATAAGAGAAGAGAATTCTCTATAAAAGTATTAATTAAAGAGCAAAATATATGTGTCTTTAATAACTTAATATATAAATAGTCTATAATATATTAAGTATTAATATTAACTAATTTTACTACAAAGAACAACAAGATATATAGCCAATTGCAACTATTTTATTTGTTATTTAATCTATAGAAATCTTATACTTTAATAACAAGACAAGCAAAGTTTGCTACAAGAACTAACATTAACAAAGTATATAACTAAGCTATTTATTGAGTTCATAACAAAAGTATTTGTCGATATACTATTATAATAAAAAGATTGTAATAATTGCAAGACAACAATCTACTATAAATTGCGTAGCTATCGAAGTATTTGTCGTAAATATAAATTTGAGATTTGAATATTCTTATATTTACTTATACGTTCTAGACTAGTAGAAAGTTGTTATCGACTATTAAATAATTGTTGCTATAAAGATATAAAATAGATCGAAATATTTGACTAGATTTGTAACAATTGTCAAATATAGATATATAGTAACTATTTGATTTATTCTAGTTATAGAAGTAACAACGTTTTAGATAATCGAATTGCAATATATGTTTTCGACAATTATTCGACAAGATTTTTGGAACGTTGCACAAAACGCTCTATAGTATATTGTCTAGAAAGAATCTTTAAATCTTATTAGATTGCTTTAAGACTATTGTATTAATGTCGAAGCTCAATCTTATAAATTTACGCGCAATCTATTGTCTCTTACTAATCGATTACAAAAGATAAAGAGATAATAGTATAATACCTTTTCGAGAAGATATAATAGATCTATAATTGTAGTATTGTATCTATCGATTGCTTATTTAAATTTTAATTAAACATAATAGAAGATATAATCTTAAAAGAATTTTGCGCTTGTTATAATTCGAGAAGATTGCAAGAGATATGTCTTTTAATACTAGCTTATATAGAATTAATAAATCTAACAATAACAATTATTTTTGTTTTATATTGCTTAATATTCTTCTAATTTTTTTTATAAATTTTGTTTTAATAGAAGATTGCGAAATTAATCGAATATAAAGAATACTTGTAACTTATATTATATTATCTATTGTTATTGCTTGCTTATAGAATTAATTTTAAATAGAAATTAATATTTATATCGAATATTAGATTATCAATTCTTATAGATAATTATTGCAGAATTGCAAATATTGCGCTATTAAATTTTTATATCGAGACAATTATTGTATTAATATTTGTCTTTAGTCAATGTATTTCTTGCTTGTCTTAGATAACTTTGTTATATAACTTTCTAAAACTAAAAATTCGATTAAATATATTGTATACTATATTGAGCACAACTCTATAAACAATTATCGAAAGAGAAAGCTTTATTAATCGATATATTTAAGACGTATTAGTTCAAAATTAAGTCTTAGAATATATTAACTTTATAAAATATAATAAAAGACAATATCGAGCTATTTATTCTAAACAAATCTATATTATTTAAACAATCTAACGCTATAGAAGTTCAAGAGACTTTATAATATCTAGAGTATTAATTAAGAAGTTTAGCAAAAGAAGTAGATTAAAAGTCTAGTATTGTTTAATAATATAATAAGCTTTAAATTGCTAACAACTTTACTTTAAATTCAAATATATATTGCTATCTTCGAAAATATTGCACTAGTATAACTAAAGCTATAAAAAATACAAAATAACAATAAAACAAAGTATCAAATCTTAAATTGTATTCTTCAAATATACTTAAGTTTGTTGTTAACTTTGTTTAATGAATGAAATTAAATAACGCGTTAAGCAACAATAATTCATTCAAGTTATATAATGCTAGCATCGAGACAATATACAATTAGCCTGAACAAAGAAATAAATTTATAAATTAATGTTATAGACTAGTAAATAAATCTATAAGAATACTTGTCTAGTTAATAATTATTTTAAGAGCTTCGATCAATATTAATGCAAGAGATAAATAACGCTTAATAGAGATTGAAGAAACTCCTTCAAAAGAAATATTAATTTTAATAACAATATTAATAGATAAAAATGTTTTAATAGATTTAGACGCTAATTTTGTATATAGAGTTAACAGTATATTGATTGCTTTCAAGAATCTTTATTGTAGAACCTAACTTAACAAGATAAGATTAAAGAGTTTTATCGAAATTAATACAATTAAAAGTATATATTTAAGATAATAATTTAGCTGTTGTTTGAATTTTTTAAATAAATTTTTTTATTAAAAGTTTTAGTATTGATATTAACTTATATTGTAAAAATACTTAACAATTGTTAAAAATATAAGTATTAATTTAGAAATTAACAAATATAGTTTGCGATCAAATTAATATTCAAATGTTTACGAAATTAAAATTAAATTAATTTCGATTAATTATTAATTCTAATATACAAAACAAAAGAGACTTTATATCTTTCTCAATATTATAAAAGATTGTTTTTCGCTTAGCTTTCTAAGCAAAAATTCAAATCTTAAATAAATATTCGAACATTTTTACATAAATATTAATATTAATATTAATATTCTCTTGAATTTTTATTAAGTCGTATTTCTAGACTTGCAACTAACTATAAATAATAAAGATACTCTTAGTAAAAATACAACAAATAAATAAGCAATTAAGTTGCTTGCAATTTCTACAAACAATATATTTAATATAAGTAAAAAAATTGCAAATAAATAGTTATCGCAAGCAATTAAGTTGTTTGCAATTTTTACAAACAATAAATTCAATGCAAGCAATAAGTTCTCGAAAAGAACAATCTATTAGACAAGAAATATAATATTGAAGAACAAGAATATTATTTTTAAATTGTTGTCTATTAATGCGAACGAAAAGATCTAGAAATATAACAAGATAGAATAAATATTAAAAGCTACAAAAGCAAATATACTAGAACGCTACTCTTTGTTAAGTGTAAAAGATAAAAGAGCTATGTTTTAAACACTTTGCGTGCTTGTATATTTTAATGAATAGTAACAATTATAGATAAAAAGAGTTACAAATGCTATAGCAAGTATATTATATTAGAGACTTCTACTAGACAAAGAGACACTAGAATTATAGTAGAACTAAATAACGTTTACAAGAATCTTAAGATTGTCAATTTGCTAGCGCACAACACAAGAGTTGTAAATAATAGAAAATTGCAAATTTTTTAATAGATAATTACTTTTACGATAGCGATAGTTAAATTACAACACAATTCTAGCAATATTATCTCTAAATAGATATTTTCTAAATAATATTTAAATTAACAAGAAAGAAATAGAGAAAACAAGAGAGAGATAAGTACAAATGTATTTTGAAAATATTTTTGGAACATATATAAGCAAACGCACAATCTTGGGTGTTAGCATTGTAAGTCGACAAACAAAACAAAGCAAAATAAGTTATTTTAACCATTCAAGAATATTAATATCGAGACTACAAAATTTTGTAAGAAGTATAATATCTCTAGCAACTAGATCTAACAAAATTGAGAAATATATTAAAAGCAAAACTCTTTGTTTACTAGCGCTAATTTCAAGAGTATCAAAATAACTCTAACAAATAATGCTAATTCTAAGAGATTCGAAGACAAAGAAAGGTCTTTATTTGAAACAAACAAAGATAGAGAAACCTCTCTATTTGAAATAAACAAGAATAATTTAGATATTGATCGAGATAACAAAAGTAATACAAATCTAATAGACGTAAACTCAAAAAGCAAGAAAAAAGTAAACGTTAACAAGAAAACTCTAGAAAGCAACAAAATCTTAAAAAGCAAAAAAGAAACAAATATTGACAAAGATAATTCAATTAATATAGATCTCAAAAGCTCGAAAGAAACAAATATAAAAAAAAAGAGTCTAGAAAGCAACAATATTAAGAACGTAATTTATCGAATTTTTAGACTTTTACTAATAATAATTAACAAATTACAAATAGCGCAAATATAACGTCAAAGAATATCAATTTATTGTACAAAAAAAACAAGTATAAGATTCTCTCTAAAGAAATAGTAGACTATAAGTATATTAGAATATCTGTAAAATATACACTTAAAGTAGCTTAAATCAACTATAACAATACTAAGTATATAAAACGCATATAGAAATATTCGATATATTTATAGATATAATTTATTGAGAGCTATAGATACAAAGCAAAGAGTACAAGAAGCTATTATTACGCTTGTTTAAAACTTCTTCAAAAAAATACAAACAAATAACTAAATAAATTAGTCTATTAACATATACATAACTATAAGTATATCGATAATTGTATAACAACTTACTATATAGATAGAAAATAAACGTTTTTGTTAGAAAGTTAGGCCTAACCTGACCCAAAAGACCAACCTGGGCGCCCTGACGACGACCCGGTTTACTAACTCTACTATATAGCGTTTTTTTGTAACAATATGCTACCGAAATAAATAGAAAGTTACGCGCCCTTCTGCGCAGAACGGATTTGCGAGATACTATATAGGCGACCTTCAAGCGCACAATTGCACTCTAAGCACTACTACGACTATCCAATTGCTCTTAATAAATAGAAGAGAAATCGAACTTAAGGTTCTCGTCAAGAGACGAGATGTAATAATCAACTAGATGTAGCATTTGTCAAGACGCACTAATTGAGACTTGTTAAAGCTACTATTTGTTGGGAAGTTAGGCCTAATCTAACCCAAAAGGCCAATTCGAGCGCCCTGGCAACAACCTAGTTTACTAACTCTACTATATGGCGTTCTGCCATAATAGTTGTCAAAGAAAATATTTTCAAAGCAATAGATTTTTAAAAATATAAGAAAAAAAAATCTTAACTAATAAGATGCAACTAATTATTAATATCGAATTTAATAATCTTGTCTTAAACGCGCAAAAGTCTAAAACAATCGAGTTGTTCTTGTTATTAAAGAACAATATAATTAATAAGTCTATAGATTAATTAAAGTCAATTTCAAATAAAGTTAAATCGAGTAACTAGCGTGTTAAGAAATTTGAGACAATAATTAGTTAAATAAGCGATCAATTGCATACTATAATAATAAGTATAAGTTATCTAATAACTACAATAAGAAAAAATATATAGACACTAAATGTTTAAATAGTTGCGTAATAGAAGTAATATAATTGTAGAATAGAAGTCTATAAGTAGGTCTTAACTAACATTGTTAATCTTTAATTATTTAGCGCTACGTTATATATTTAATTATATAAGTTGTTCTTGTTTACGCAACTTTTTCAATACTTTAAAATATATATTTTTGCTTATTCTTCTTTTTATCTCTTTGCGTTTATGTCGAGAACAATGTCTATTAGAAATCTTAAAAACGCTTTTCCTTTATCTAGAAATAAAATTTGCTCTAATGTTGCTTAATAAGATAAAATAATAAAATATAGTTATAAAGAGTAAACAAGATTGCTCTTAATAGCAAGTTAAGATACAAACAACTTCTATATTGCTAATAATCTTTAACAACTTATTTAGCATTTTTTTTTATTTACGTGTTATACTTAATAGATTTTATAATCTTCGATTAAGTCTATTTTAGACTTTAATTTGCTCTTAAATAAGAGACAACTACAAATTTGCTTTGCGATTAGTCGATTAAACATACATATTACTATTTAATATTAAGAACTTCTAGATTACTAGTATGCGAATATTTTGCTATCTTTGCGAATATTGCTTCGTAGTCAAGCAATTAAGATATATTTATAAGATATCTCTTTTGTTTAATTTAAATATAGATATATATATTCTCTTCTCGATAAGTAGAGATTTTTGATAGTTAAGAAGAAGAGACAGCTATATATTAGATTAAATATATTAACAAGAAAAACTTCTAGAAGATTGTTGTAAATTGATTTTAATTTGTTACTATAAGTTGTAACAAAGAAATCTTCTACGCACTATAATATATAAAATAGAATATTGTAACTTATAAATATATATATCAATATTAATATTAATAGCATTATTATATGCTTATTTCTAGACTTAGTATAAAAATGTCTAAATGTTTATTAAATGCAATATATACTTTTTGCTTAATAAAAGGTTTCTACTTTTTAAAGTGTATTACAAAAGATTGCGTTGCAATAATACTAAATGTAGTTTTAATATTTTTTAAGTATAAACTTAATTAAATAAGACTTATATCTTTAATTATATCTTTAATTATATTACTAGATTGTTTAGATTTATTATTCGAAAAACATTATTCTGCAAGTCTATTCAAATATCTAAATTTACATATTACGCTAAGGTATTGCAAAAGAAGAATTGCTTTATTGTTGTACAATAGAGTTTTCGAATTTAATGTATTCTGTAATTTAATCAAAACTAATCTATTTAGAATTTAAAAAATCTTAAAGTCGATTATATATAACTTGAGCACTTTTGCTTATTTAATAATTGCGCGAAATTCAATAATTTTTGCTTTGTAACTTGCAATTAAATAAATAAATTAAATAAGCCAGCTTTTTATCTTTGCTCTAGAAGATATATTATTTATTATTCTTTTAATTGCATTTTAAACTAAGATTTTACAATTTTTCTTATAGATTAACTATAATTCTATCTTAACTAAAGATAGTTACATTTTATGCGTTGAAAAATTTAATACTATTTACTTGCTTTATTTAAACGCTATTATATCTTTTGTTTTATTATTGATATTCGAGAAAATTGCAATATTATAGCTTAGCTTAAAGATTAAAAAACATCTATATTATAATTGTAAATTAATTAGAACAAATACGTATTAAATATTATAGTTAAGTTTATTAATATTAACACAAATGTTATCTAAAATATTAAACTATCTTGTTGAGCGTCTATTATTAATTATTGTTACTATAGATAATAGCAACTAAAATGTTTAGTAAGTCGATTATATTATATTTTAGAGCTCAACGCTAATAATGCAACGTCGACAATAATATTGATAGAATCTCTAGTAATACTACTCTTAATCTTTTTATCTAGTACAGAAATCTTAAAGACAATCTTTAACTTAATAAAGTTTAGAGCTAGTATATATAAGTTATCTAAAATTTGAATAAGATTGATAGCTTATTAAATAAATAATTAGAATTATCGCCAAATAATTTTTACACTTAAAACTAAGAAGAAAAAGTAGTAATTAATGTTTTCTAAATAACAATAGCGAAAGCTAACTAAATATTAGCAAACTAGTAGAGAACGTTGCTAATTAAGAATTACGTTATGTAATTAACTTTATATTTACTTTTTGACTCTTAAGTAGTAGCAAAAGAGTTATAACAAATAAAAAGAAAAAGCAATCTTAATCGAAAATCGACTTTGCTTTTGCTTTCAAAATTAATAATACTAATTTCTAAATCTTTGAAGATAAAATTAGCTTGTTGTTGTTCTTGCGCGTATATTCTATTATTTAATAAAGAAATATTCTAGAAATTAATTGTTCGAAAACGTCAATTTAGAATTGTTATATTATATAATATCTCTATTATATTATTTTGAATTATCTCTTTGCTAATTATAGATACAAACATATTATTTCTTTTGTAAATCAAAATAGAATACAATTAACTTTAACAAAAATGTTAAATTTAATTTCGAAATATTGTTCGAATTAAGCTCTTCTTCTTGCAAACAAACTAAGTTCGAACAATACGAAAGCAATTTTTACAACCAAAGAATATTAGAAGATTATATAGAATCTTTGTTACAAAGAGTTATCGATATCTTGTCGCAAAAAATTATATTTTAATGTTAATTACTTAAGAAAATTTAGAAGTTGTTACTTATTGTTCAAATACAATTCAAAGTGCGCTACTTTATAGTATAGACAAGAAATCTCTAAAGCTATAATTGCTTTTTAAATTACTTATCTATCTTTATAGTTGTTATTGTATTCAAGCTATCTATAAATTATTTGTTAAAAAGAATAACTAATAAATAGTAAACTTGTATTTAGATAATTAGTCTACAATTCTAGCTTCTTATTATTTAGAATATCTCTAATATTTATAATAAATATTAACGTTAAGTTTTACAAGAGTCTTCGCGAAAAATATCTTAACGTAGCAAATTTTTCGAATAGAAAAATATTTAGATATATATAACTTTACAAAAGAAACAAAGATATTATTTAGGAAAGAAAATAGTAAGCGCATTTTATTAAAGACAAGTTTAAAAATCTTAAGCGTATTCTTAAGATAAAAAGTTTTAGAGAAATTTTAATCGACTTTTAAAAATTATAGAGCTTTACTTTGCATTTTATTTAGTATAGAAAACGTAATTATAACAATTGAGTTTTAAGCAATATATTGTTGTTAAACTTTTAATAGACAAAAAGAGTATTATTACTTTTGTATTTTAGTAAAGAAAGCGTAATTACAATAGTTAGATTCTCGAACAATATATTATTGTTAAATATATAACAAATTAATACATTATCAAACAACGCAAATCTCTTCACGCTTTTACTAAAAATATTGTTTGCTATAATTAAAAGATTTAAGAAGAATATAAAGCAAACAAAGTATAAAAAGAAAATATATATAGAACTTAAGCAAGTACAAATACAACTTGCGCTTTTATAAGTCGAATTAATATTGCACAATTATTAGCAACAATTTGCGAAATTGTCGATAGTTAAAGAGTTATTAATTAATATAAATTGCTTTACGCTTTTGTTAAAAATATTGTTTGTTATAATTAAAAAATTTAAGAAAAAAAAATTAAGCAAGCAAAAAGTAAAAAAAGACGTATATAGAATTTAAGTAAACAAAAGTACAGCTTGCATTTTTATAAGTTAAATTAATATTGCACAATTGTTAGCAACAACTCGCGAATTTGTTAATAATTAAATTAAATTCTATTGCAAAAACTTTAAAATCTTAATCTTATATAAAAAAAAAAAAATGAGAAATTAAGATAATTGAGCAACGCAAATTTTGTAATATTTTCGATAAAACAATTTTAGTATTGTTAATAAAGTTAAGCTCTTATATAAACTAAGAGATTCTTAACAATAATTTTGAATCTAAAACTATTAACTAAATCTTAAAAATATTAAAAGTTGCTTATTTTGTTTGGTTTTTTAAATCTTGTTTATTGCGTTTTAATTTTTAAATTTGCTTTTCAAAATCTTAAGATAAAGATAGAATATATTTGTTTTTAAATTTATTTATAAAATCAAATAATACGCAAATACTAAAGCAATACTCGAAAGCAATTAAGACAACAACAATAAGAAAAGAAAAGAAAGAAAAATAATTATAATTAAGAAAGAAAAGACAATATTTAAACAATAGCAATATTTCGATAACTTAATCTTGAATTTTGTAGTTTTTGTCTTACACAAATTAAGCTTCTTTGTATCTTTGCTTGTTTTTAATCTTTAATTTTAATACTTTGCACAAAGTTTATTTGTTGTTTGTCTTTAGCTTGCAATATATTATCGAATTTATTATATAATGCCTTTTAATCTTTTAATCTTTTTATTAATATTTATTAGATTTCTTTAAAAGATATTATATCTTTTTGTGTTTGTTTTAATTGCTTAATATCTTTTAAGAGAATATTTTAAAGATAATTGAGCTATTGTTACAATTGCTTTTTTTAGCATTAAAGTTTTAACGTCAATTCTAATATTTTTCTTAAAAAGTCGATTGTTAACAATATATATTCGAAGTATTTAATAGAGCTTAATAAAATTTGCAAAGACTTGCTATTAATATTGGATTTATTTCTTAAAATTTGTTTAACTTTGTTTAAACATTTGCAAAATCTAATATAACAAAGAGTAAATAATTTTTAATTTTTAATTTTTAATTTGCAATATTGTTTAACGCTATTAATAACAATAATAATTCGCAACAAGTTAAGAAACAATTGCGCAAAACTATTAATTATATATTTGTTTTTGTTAATTAAATAGACTTAATTTATATAGTGTATTTTAATATTACAAAAGTTAATTTTTTATTGTTCGAATTTAAGTCTATATCGCTTTACTCTAGATAGAAATACTTGAAAAGAGAATTTCTATACTTTTTTAGTATTTGATTAATTAATCTTGTAATTATTAGACTAATCGCGTTGAATCGAATTATCGAGTTCGAATCAAATACTTTATTCAAATCTTGGCAATTCGTATCAATTCGACTCGAAAGTCTTAACAATTTAATTTCTAAAATTAAAATCGACAATTCGAGTCGATTTCTATACTTAGAATCGAAATTCGACTCGAAAAATCGATTCGAATTGTTAAGACTACTATTTTCAATAAATTTTATTATTTTTAGTAACAGTTAATTGATAATTTAATAGAAATAGTTAATCTATTTAAATTAATTAATACATATATTAGATTGTTTTTATATTATATATTACTATTATGTATTATCTAGAAAACAATTAAAAAAAGCTAAATTTAAACTAAATTTAAACTATTTTTAGTATTCTTAACATTTTTGACAATTCGATTCAATTTCTAATATTGAAATCGAAAATCGAGTCGAGTCGAATCGAATTAATTTCAAAATAATAGAAATTGAATCGAATTTCGAATCGATTTTTTAATGTTGAAATCGACAAATCGAATTAGTTTCTAAAGTTGAAATCGAAATTTGATCCAACAATTAGTCTAGTAATTATAATAAGAATTATATATGTTTAACAAGAATTTATCGATATATAATAGAATATTTACGCAATCGATTTGCTATTAGTAAAATTGTTAAAAACGCTAGTATTGTAGATTTGAAAAGAATTGTTACTAATAAATAATTTGCTTAATTCTAGAAAGATATTTCGATAAATAATAATAATAAGATAAGATAATATATTTATATCTATTAT
>JAABUQ010005869.1_pt1 | contig 19139 bp, 15 predicted proteins | sample 5560001 | NCBI WGS metagenome assembly JAABUQ01 (sample SAMN10711888, study PRJNA513371) | rock metagenome | isolation source: Antarctica rocks | place: Antarctica: Victoria Land, Finger Mt nord | collected 2015-12-18
TATATAAAATATATAAAATATATAAAATATATAAAATATATAAAATATATAAAATATATAAAATATATAAAATATATAAAATATATAAAATATATAAAATATATAAAATATATAAAATATATAAAAAATATTTTAATATTTCAATATTCATATATATAATTTATTATTATATTTAAATTTAAATTTTTAAAAATATTAAATTTTATTTTTATATTATATTTGTTTGCATAAGGTTAATTCATTCTTATTGTTTCAAAGTTAAGGTTCTTAGCCTTAGGCCCTTAAGGTTTTTAAGGTTAGAAGACTTTGTTGAGCTTTCTTAAACCTTTATACAAATGCCTAAGGAAGTATAAAACTTCCTTGGGCTATATAAAATTTTTTAAAAACAAATTTTAAAATTTAAACTTTTTACGCTAATATGAAATTTATAGTTTTTTTTAAAGTTAATTAAAGTTTTTCTATTCGGGAAGTATTTATTGAATTAATTTTCAACATTAATAATTAAATAATATTAAAAATAAACGATTTAATGAAATTACTCGTAAAAGTGTTAAACAGGCTTATAAATTTAATTATAATCTTTATATAAATATAATAAGTTTTATTGATATTATTAATACTATTAATATTTAAGACTGCTAAATATATCAAGTAGTGGTAGATGGAGAAGAAAATTATAAAAGGTCGCCAAGATGGCTGCGCAGATGAAAGGTTTCAAGCAGGGCTCGTCGATATCATCCGCTGTCGCGTCACTGTCAATGGAACCTGTCTTCGATCATCAAAGGATTAAGCAAGAGCTCGAGGATAACATTTTCAACCTGCCCACGTTGCAAGCGTCTTTCGGCGGCCCAACCACATTTTCTACCAACTACCTCATCCTCATTTCCCCCCGCTCTCCTTCCCAGGATAGCGAAGCCAACCTCCCCACTCCTCCTTCCCCTTGCACCATTTACGTCACAACTTCTTCCATCTCAACCCTGCTATGTGCACAGCCTCCCCTTCTTTGCAAATCCGAATTTTGGTTAGGTCAGTGATGCCCCCAGAGCAGTCCGCATACATTCTCCCGAACCTCGCGCGCGTTGCCCGCTCAGCGCGAGTTGCCCCTTTTTTTTTAAGACGGTGCGGTGGTGCGCGGTAGGGTCGCACTCTCGCTTATGCTGAAGACGGGAGAAAGGGTTGGGGGGGGTTGAATGGGTTGATTGGGCTGAGTGGGTTGAGCGGGTTGAGTGGTGAGTAGTTGAGTAGATCTGACTGTGAGCGACAAGAATACTTGTAGTGAGAATCGATCGCTCGAATAGCGCAATAAACCACCAGGCGCAACCTACTGCACCATCACCTTCACCCCCCACGCGCGTGTCGCACGGTAAGCACGGTCCCGATCTTTGGTTAGGAAGGTGCGGTGGTTGGAGGGGGTGTCGCGCTCTCGCTTAGCTGGAGATGGGAGAGGTAAGGGGGTGGAAGGTTGAGGGTTGAGTGGTGAGTGGTAAGGAGGTTGAGTGGTTCCAGCTGGGGGCTGGTGGGTGTGCTCTGGGCGGCTTCTTCAAGGTGGATGCATGATGTGGATGTGTGATGAGTGGGGAAGCTTGAGGTGTCTGTGAGGGGATCGTGGGGGCTTGTCGGGGCTGGCGTGACCGGTCACGGTGGCGGTGCTGGGTTTGAGTGATATGAGATGGTTTGGCGTTGTTGCTGGGGTTGAGACTTTGAGGTTGGGATGGATTGCGTTTTGGGGATGCGAGAGCTGTGTTTAAAAGTGGGTTAGTTTTGGGGTGTTAGGGTGTTGGGGTGTCGGTGATTTGGTGAGTTTGCTTTGTTTTTCACGTCCTTGCTGTTTACTTTATCGGTTTGTTGATTCCGGGGAGAGGGGAAGAGTCCTCGTGGGATCGCTTGACGTGATTAGTTTCGAGGCTGGCCCGTTCCGCGTATTGCGATTTTGTGTCCTCGGCCTTCTTGTTGCTCAACTGCTCTAGCTTGGCTGTTACGTGTTTGGCTTCCATGTCGATCAGATTCTTGAGCTCGGCAGCCGCACTCTTATGGTATGGCTCCTCTGTGCTGCCCTCGTTGGATTTCTCCTCAGCTCCATTGTGGACACCATCTTTCAAAGCTCCAGCTTGAGACCCAACAGGCTCATGATCCTTTACCACCGCATCCTCCATCGCATTCATCCTGTTCTCGTCATGCCCGTCTTGCGTCCACGAGTGGCTCCAGTAGGATATACTATGCGACCCCCACCGATCCAGCCCAAGATGGTATTTGCACTTCTCCGCGTCAAAGCTGGGCGTGGACACAAAACACAACTCCTTGAACGCGATGCCGGCCTCCATCCAATTGTAGCCGTAGATGTCCCACCAAGGCCGGATCTCGAGGAATTGCTCCGGCATTGCGTCCGGCTGGTACTGGTACAAGTCTCTCCACCCGCTGAGCGCGTAGTATTCGTCCAGTTTGGAGCTCGTGCCGCTGTCGTATTCCTCACGGTACGCGGAAACCCGGTCGTGAAGGTTCTCTGGGCCGGTCAGGTGCTCGGGGGTTCCGCCCTGTGGTAGTATCTTTTGTATCAATTCGAGGGGGAGGAGCCAGAAGGGATGACCGGGCGTTGAACCCATCCATGCGTTTGGAATGCTTTGTGAGGAACTCTCGTCGGAGCCCATTCTACCGAGGAAGGCGCCCCGTCTTGCGGTCTCGTTCTTCGGTGGGAAGCGGCTGTCAGTTAGGTGTTGGTGTGGGAATGTTGGGATTCCTTGCGCTTCGAATAATGAATCGTATGAGCGGATACATTCGGTGTCGAGATCGGCGTAGATACTGTGTCTTTCATTAGCAATGTACTCATCTCCGGTGACGTTGGTCTTGCATACCCTCCAAAGACATGCATGTAAATATTGCGAGCCGCATCGGCTCTATTGATCTCTCCTGGTAGATCTTCGTACGTCGTTAGAAACCAAGGGGCGAATTTTTCGACCATTTTCTTGTTGTCGGCATCCGTCCAGAGCACCCATTCCCAGTCCGAGTTGACCTTCCGGCAGGTCAAACACCATTCTTGAAACTTCTCAGGCAGCTCGGAGTCCATCCAACTCTGATGGAACAGCTTCGGTGCTTTGGTTAAGTCTGTGGCGAGTGGGCGGTTCATCAAGTCCTGGGCTCGCAGAACTTTTGCCATTCCATCGTCGGACAGGCTGGCAATGTTCGCTGATCCGTTGTATCGACCAGAACTAAAGTTTTGTAGATAATGATCCGCGATTGATTTGCCATTTTTCCTAGCCTGGTCAAGGCTAATCAAGAGGACAATGAAGCAACAGAAGAAAGTGACAACAAAGGCGGTTTGCAGTGGGTGTTTTGGCCTGCTCAGACGCATCATGCTCTTGACGGCAGACTTCTCACGAGTCCCCTTCTCGACGTCCTGGATAGTCATGTTGTGGAATTAGAGGCAGCAATACTAGAATCGACAATGTTGAAGGGGTTTGGTGAGTGTTGGGATCTAAATTCAGAGACCCGGAGGCTGGCTAAGGATACATATACGTAAAATTTTTTGTAGAGTTTTAAGTGGACCTTTCGGATCTGATGGAGAAGTGGGCAAAGTCAAATTGGCCTAGGTGAGGACCCGGAACCTCAACATTTAAAAGAGAATTTGTTTCAACGGGATGATGAGTGCCGAAGAGCATCAACGAAAGGAAGGGCAACGTAGACAGGATGGACAGGATTGGCAGGAAGGAAGCTCAACCGGGGAGTATGTAGACTGTGGCTGCCACGATTGACATGAGTAATCTCGTATGAAGATGCTCATATGCATGTCAGACTATGAATGCCGAAAGCCACATGGACACCTTCGTACGAGCATCTCCTTTGCGGATGTCAGAGCTGACCTGGGGGAAATTAACGTTGGCCAGCCTTGATTATGCATGTAAAGACCCGAATCAGCTCGCTTTCAGATTCAACTCGCAATTCTTCGCAATTCAGCTTATGAAACATGATCAACAAATAGTAGTAAAACAATAATAAAATAGACGAATGCTAGACCCGGGGAAGACGACTGCAAAGCAAAAAGGGCCGACGGCTCGTATCACACAACCAGCCGCGCTCCTGCTGGCGCTCTATAAACGTTGTGACAGGGTAGACGATAGTTTAACTTATGCGCAACTATTATCAGCGTAGGTATTCGTTGCTTGGAAGGTTGCGAGCCTTACTGTGTAGACGGAGCTGTTGAGCTGAGAATGATTCAGCTCAAGGTGCAGCCCCCGAGCTTGACAATTTGGTGGGCTGTGACATGACGCCACAATTTGTCATCCTCGTATAGAATGCCAGCTATATTTGTTCTCACCTTATACAATTATCGTGATGAAATATGTGGCTTACATCACGAGCTTTTGAAGATTGTAAATGGCATCGTGGTGGTGGGGCGGAGCGCTGACTGTTCGAACTGACACAGGCTTCGTCACACGACCAGGGTCGAACGCGAGGCTCACTACTTCATCCGCGAAATCTCTCATCTTACCTCCGGCTACTGCTTGGTCAAACTGCATGCTTGCGAACACTTGAGGAAACACTTGAAGCATTCCGCCCAGAGAGTATGGATCATCCCAGCCTCAATGCGTCGTCGTCGTTTCTAGCGTTGAAGATCCTTGAGCCCGACCATCTCCTTCACAGCCTTTGAGTTGCAAGTTGCAGAATAAAAAACCTCCGCATATTCCCCTACTGGCCAATCCTAATCTCGCATATGCAGCCTGCTGGGAGTCCCGAACGTATACTTTTTATACGCGATAGGTAAGAAGACCGCTGTTTCAGGATGGTCTCTGCGCTGTTTTGGGTAATGTTGTTACCGGTCAGCCTTAGTACCTGACATATATAAGCGGTATTTTTCGACTCGATGTTGCATTCGCGCCTGGAATGCTACATTATCATCTTAAATACCACTTGGATCATTACCACATACTAAAGAATACTATCTACTGGTATCTCATGAATATGTCCGAGGAAGGGGTAGCGATATTTATGTACTTGGTAGAGAGCACTTTATGACTGATCCCCTTGGCCTAGTAGCTTCTACGGTTCATCTTGGGATCATCGCAGTCATTTGAAAGTTTCAAACTGCTCTTACGGTCTCCGTCTTCAACCGCGCGCGAATTCGCCTATCACTTCCTATGGCGCCCACTGTCCCCCGAGGACAGTATTTGTAGCTAACCTTATCATGTCTGCGGTACGATTAGCTTCATGACAATGTTCGTTGTGGGCAAGGAGAATTGAACTCACGATCCTGGAAACCCGGTGGTGGCGCACTGCCAGTGACTGGTGCTGAAGCGGTACCACTAGATGGTCCTGCTCCATTAGCAGGGACTGGAATTGAAGCAGGATCAGTAAATAGAGTTGGCATAGGACCAGAAATTGGAGTTGGCACAGGACCAGAAGTTCAATTTGGCCCAACAACAGAAGGTACCCGCTCTCCGGGGACTGCGTCCGCTGATCCGTTGGCCCACAATTCCGTATCAACAAACACCCTGCTGGGTATACACGTGCGTGACCGCGGGATTGCTAAGGTGCAACATGGTCTTCGCTGTAAACGGAACCCTCCCTTTCCCATGTCTTGCCCATGCCGTACAGACGAGCGCATCCCCTGGCTTCAAGGTCCCGCTGATGCCATAGGATACGTTGGTCGTGTTGGTAGTCGTGGTCTGGTCAGTAATGGCTTTGGCCCAGTTCCAAGAATCCTCAAGACCAAAGGCCCATTCCCACTCCCCCTTTACGGTCGTAAGTTTTGGAGCGACAGAAAACTTGGTTCCCCGTCTGAGTTGAGGTCGAGCTCCACCATTGAGTATTCGCTTTTGAAATCGAATTTCCAAAAGTCCAGGCTACATATCTCGGGGTGCTGTTCCTCGGGGTGTACCTCGCTACTTCTACCTTTTCAGGGCCGCTACTGCCATTGGCCGTGGGTAACCAGGCGATCTCGCTTATTTCAACCGAGTCAACAGGGCGTATGAAGATTAGAGCAAAGGTATCAATCTCGGCGTCCGCGCGATCACAGATTCCCGCGAGAACTCCCGAACCAGTGACGGTAGGCCATTCTGTTTGGCCGTCCACATCTTCGCCCTCTTTGAATCTCCCGGATTTGGTCTCAAAGAGGACTCGTCCTGCCCGTGTCCCATTGCCATCGCCCCATATGCTCGATTTTGTCACCGGTCCGCCTGGTATGAACCCCACCTCCTTGTACGTATCTTTTAAGCGGCCATGAATCGCGCTTTGAGTATCGTCGGCCTAGGGTACCTGAAGTCCTTGAAAAGCATATCGATCGAACCAAATACCAACTTTTTTGATCAGGATGCCTTTGTCAGCCTTGCACTCCGTGAACGGATGGCCTCCATCTCCACGGACGACATTAGCCTTGCAGTATAGATCGTCACTGGGGAAGCCGTAGTGTCCCAAGTCTCAGAAAGAGCGGGCGTTACTTTTTGGAATTCAGTTGATAAAAGTTCTCTGCAATTGCCGAAAGAACGAGAAGCCAACTATGTAGCTTGAGTGGAATGATTGGGTGAAAGGTATGGAAGTTCTCCCGAGGAGAAGAGTTAGAGTCGCAACAATGAGATATTCTAATAGTGGAATGCTTGAGGAAGCAAGTACTCATATAGATGAATGTGAAAGTTTTCTCACTAACCAATCTGTGCATTGGACCCCACACCTCGATATGCTCGATAGAATAGTGACTGAAATTTGCGCTCATTCACTTCTGCAAGGCACTATTCGATCGCTCGCTAAGAGCGTCTGCCAGGCAAATCTTTATTAGCCAAGTCTTCTCGATTCTCCCGTGCCAATCCGCAATCAGTATATCATGCCGAGGCTCACTGTCGTAACTCACCACCATCTCAGGCCAACTTCCTGGCTCCCTTTGAGGACAGGCTATGATCAACGGTTTATGCTTCTGCTGGACAGCTTGCACCAACCTACATTCCTTTGTTTTATACCTATCAAGCAATCGTATCTGACATGTTGTGCAGAAGTTGTTGTGCCGAGGTCGCGTCAGCTGTCTCATCAATGTGACCAAGCCACGGGCCTGTGTACGCAGGTTCCAGAGCCCTTCCATAACCGTTATCCCGGACCCATAGAATCCAGTAGTGTAGCATCAACAGACATTTCTTCGTTGCCCTGAGATCGCAGGTAGTGAAGGATGTCCCCTTCTAGGGAGTCAAAAGTTTGACAGATGTCCGCAAGCAGGATGTCGCTCTTTGCTAAAGTACCCCGTCGGATCTGTATGTGCTAGAGTGTGTCTTGCCATCGAAGCGAGTCGCGTATGGGATGTACATTCAATGGTGCATGTGCAACAAATGGCAGAGCGAAAGAAATGGCATGAAGTGGCGCGGGATCATTGTGTGAGACAGACACCCTCAGCGGCCTGGAGGCGCGCTTGGTTTCCGGCATTAATGGCTGCTAAATGTACAAGGAATGAAGGGAAATCGTAAGGATATCATCCCAGCCCGCTGAATTGCAGTACGTAAAACAAATAACCCACCCTCCACGATCGGGACGTTTCCGTCGTCTAGCCGAATAGATTAAGAGCGTTCATGATCCCTCTCCTTCAGCCACTTCTTCACTCCCTCTCTCAACGCATTGTCCTGCGTGACGTTGGCTTTCCTTTTAGGTTCTCCACTGTTGCCCTCACCGTTGCCTGGTTGATCTGACATTTCCGCACTGACGCTCTTTAGGACCTGCACCAGGGCTCCAAAGATGATCTTCTTGCACTCGCTGCGCGGGATCTCCAATGCCGGGCCGGTCTCCGTGGGCTCTGACCGTGGAGGCGATGGAGCACGGGACGGGACGCGAGACGAATGGCCGCTGTGTGAGATGATCCGCTCGACAGCGTCTGTCAGTACTGGGTCCATATCCATCATGGGCTCTTCAGAAAAGTCCTCGTAAGAGCCTCCCCTATCGTGAGTTGTATTGCCTTGCTGACGAGCAAAGGAACCATCCTTTCGTCGAAGTGTGAGACGAGTGACGGTGAAGTTCGTAGTATCTGCAATGAGTGTTGTGCACACATCTGTCCAGTCATCCGCAGGCGGATTTCGATCATTGGTCGCGGTGGTTAGTGGGGCCGGCTCGTCCCTCATTGATTGCTTGATATCTTCTTTCAGTGCGTCGTATGGGCGCACGCCCTGTAGTGCAAAGTCAGGATGGTAGTCACGAAGCCAACCAGTTACGTTCAGCGTCGAGTCTGATCCCCGCCTTGATCCAGAGACCGGACCTGAACGTGGACTGCAAAATGAAGAATGGTCATTGAAGCTGCTAGAGGCAGTGCGAGTGGGGCGAGAAGAACTCGTGGTAGATGCAAAAGAACCAGAATATGATGCCATAGGTGGGAGCTCCACGTCAACGACGCCATCCTTTTCGTCGACTGAGAGTCTCAGCGGGAACGGCCCTGGTGCCGGAGTATATGGTACCCGCTTTTGAGGTGATGTACCGGCAGATGGAGGCCTTTCTGGAAAGAAATTCTTCGTATCAGCTGGACTGGGAGGCTTATTCACATCAGTTCGGGCAGGCCTCTTGCCCTTCGAGGGCAGATCTATGTCCTCTACCGCTTGAGCTAATTTCCTTATTGTGTTTCGAGTGTGTAAGTCTTTAGGCACTCCGAGGATACCTAAGCCTTCTTCAGACGAGGCCAAGAGATCGCTGTTCTCCGTTGAAGAACCACGTCTACTCCAGAAGCCACCACGTGTGTTTCCCCATCGGCCTGGCGTTTGCGAATCAGTACTGGCATTGCTGTGCTCGTTACTTCCAGATCTCGAGAGTGTACGCTGGAGTGAGAGCGCAGCAAGGCTTCCACTACTTTCAGGTCGAGCTTCCGCGGAAGTACTCAACATTGACTCGGTCGCGAAAGGTGAAAAGCGCGGGACAGCAAAAGGATGATCAGGCATGACAGTCGCAGTCGTAGTTGTGCTGCTTTTCCTTGTTGCTGAGGATGAGATTGGTAGTACAATGCTGTGCATAGATCGAGCGTCCGATGGCCTTCGACTTTGCTGGCCAAAACCCTCGTCTTGGTCAATCTCCTGCTCGTCAGGATTCCGTATCATTGAGCTGGAGAACGCGACAGTTCTCGCATCAGGCTTTTCGTTTTGGCTAGCATGTTGGCTGATCGTATGTCGATTCATCGTTTGCCGCAAGGATTGTCGACGACTTTGAGGCATGCCACGTGGGGGAGAGGCCGAATAGGCTAGATTTGTAGTGATTGGACTGCTGTCGCTTGGGTAATCTTGGTATGAGTCGGTGCAATTGCTGGGTAAGAAGACAGAGAGAAGGAAAATGATTCTTCTGGCGGCCATCTTGTCCAAAGAAACAACGACGGTCCTTTGCTTGATAGTGATCGTCTCTTCTTGAGCGCCACGTTCCTGCTTAGGATGAAAACGTCTATGCCGTCGCGGTCTCACAACGTTCAGCCACTCTGTATGATTGCCCAGAAAAGCTGTGAGTATGTTGAGTAGGAAAAAGTTCTGTTCTCGACTACCAGCCCATTTCCCAACCCCACGAGCCACACCTCTCCAAACGCCCCACCTATTCTGACCGGTACTGACACGGCGTAACTGTAAGGCTGCAGCGACTCTCTTGCTATTCTTCTCGACTGCTTTGTGAATAATTGGAAATTGTTGCAAAGCCCCTGTAGCGAGCTGTAGCGTCTTTCTTGCTGGAGCAACTGCAGGAACATATAGATGGGTAAGTAAATCGCCGAGCTTGCAACGAGTGACACGTTCCATAGAAGATAAGGCTCGGATAAGAATCGCCCATTGAGAGATCGCGTAATCGACGCAACTAGCTGTATCGCTCTTCAGCCCATCCGGATGAGGCGAGTATCCAGAAGACCATGAGTTCTCAAAGAAGGTTGAACGCCCGGCGGCCATCGACAGCTGCATGACTGAAGGCGTGGAGACTCGTTGTTGAGGAGGGATGTACAAGACCATGGCCACTGCGAAGATGGGTATCTTGACTTGCTTTGCCTTGTCGCCACTCTTTATATGAGTTGCATTTGCGAACTTATCAGACCGGTCTGAAGAAGGACCTCGGTCTTTTGGGCGAACTCCAAATTCATCACTCGTAGCTTGAGTAAAATCAAGGTCTCTTGGATCCACGGAGAATAGCTTCGTAATTACAATTAAAGAGCTTTTGCGGCGCGAGGCCTGCTGATCAGAGTCGTCAAGAGGTGGAGAGGAGTTCAAGCTCTGGAGATTTTCTGCCGTCGTTGAACGTGTCAATGGCGTTCTCCGTTTGTTGAAAACCCTTGGCGATTCTGGTCGACTGGTACCCGCACTTGGTGGTCTGCTTGCTCCAGAAACACTTGGTATGAAAGGTTTAATATGTAACTTAGTGCTGGATACCGAAATCAGACCTGTGGCTCCGAACATACATCCCAGCAAAGCGTCTGTCTCCTCGCGCTCCTCCCGAGCAATCTTGCTTTGAGCACTCTCTCCATCACTTGTAGGAGGCCTTGGATTGCTCCCGCGGAACCGGGAGCCACTGAAGAGGCCTCCAAATTCGCTCACGGAGTGTGGAGGTGAAACTGGCGGTGTGAACATAGACTGTGCAGTCTGAGATATCGAAGAGTGCCGACTGTGAGGTGCGGTATGTGACTTTTGTAGGCTGCCACTGCGTCGAGGGGCTGCTCCTGCCAGTGACTCCTCTTTTGGATGTCTGTCTGTCTCTTTGTCATTGGACGGACTTGACCGGATAGTAGTGAAGGGCGGCGGAGGATGAGAGTCATAGAGCACACAAGATATCTCGTGGGCCTTCTGAGCGATGATAATTCTGACATCTCGCGTTGCTTGGATGCTCAGGCCGCCCTTGTCATCCGAGCTCTTGGCCATCGCAGGCACCGGGTCACAATTTTGAAATGGGTATGCATGATGCTGGTCTTGATGCAGGGTCTCGCCTTGCGGATACAGCAGATCGTGCGTGACAAATTCTTCTTTTGCGGAGTCGTACTGTCGGTGTATTTTGGAGCTGTGGACTGCCAAGGAGGCGGCGGCGGAGTTGAACAGGTGGCTTAGGCTGGAGACTGTAGGTAACATGGCCGATCGGGGTCAAGCTGTTTGGAGAGTTCTTCGTATCAGGAATGATATGTCCGTGAAGGAGGTTTTGCAGCACGTATGGATGCCATCTCGTTGCCTTCGTGATCCGATGTATATCGATGCTGAGGATGCATGGAATCGAGGACGGGCTGAAGTCCTGGACTTTCCACCAAAGACTTTGTAGCAAGCTGGAGGTTGTGTAAAAGTATCCGTAATGACAGTAAAGCCAACAATATCAGCAAACAATTGAACCTATTTCCTCGTTTCTCTGCCTCTATTATTGATCCTCGGGAGTTTGTCCGCGGAAAGGCGGTGAGCTAAGCTACCTCGTATAGGTATAGTGTATCTGCATTGCCCGAAGTTTCTCCAGCCGGTATTCTGCTGGAAGCTCTTGCTGTCGATGCTCCAGTCAATTATGTCTGCGTGGACCCCTGACTTTACTCACAAATTCCAAGAAGACATGCTAGATGCTAGCCGTATGAGGTTCTTCTTCATCCTCTGTGATGATTGTATTGGGTCTCCTCCAACGTGTTCGAAATGATTTCTCAGCCTGCAGCCTCACGAAATAACACCTCCCCACCCCAAAACCGCACCCGAGTGCGCGATAACCAGCGTCGAGCCCGTGCAAGACGCCAAGATTACATCCGAGAGATTGAGGAAAAGCTCCATCAGTATGAACGTCAAGGAACTCAAGCTACAGTGGAAGTGCAGGCTGCTGCCAAGGCTGTTGTACACGAGAACCAAAGGCTGCGGCAAGAGAACTTACGGCTGACGGAAGAAATCCTCGAGTTGCGGGAACTATCGAGCCAGGAAAGGGTGGATGACAGGCACGCAAACGAAGACAACGTTGCAGGCTCGGATAGACTGTCTGCTGAAAGCCTGCACAAGAGCAAGCGCCGTCTTGGAGGAGACGCCGAACCACCTGATCGTCGAGGCCTTGGCGCAGTCCCGTTCAACTCCCCTAGAGACGATACCTCCTCATGCGAATATGCCGCGCACATCATAACAAGTATGCGCAGAGATGTGAACACGGACGATATCAGGTCCGAGCTGGGCTGTGGGGATGATGTGGAGCATTGGCAGAGCTGCAAAGTCGATAATGCTAGGCTCTTTGTTGCAGTGGATCGCTACGCTGAATGAGACGCATTATGCGGCGAGCTTGCTTTGTTGATGGCCCTCGCTTGAATGAAATGACTACATCCGGCATGTTCAGCAGGCTTTGCAGGCCACCCGAGCCTTTGTTCCCTTTCCGAAGGCGACTTTCTCCAATGCACTCCCATTATTCGTGGCTTCGCGGATTCTCTGGGATAGTCAAACTCGTTCTTGTATCTTTTGTTCAAGGGCATCAATCCTGCTATCCGTTTCCGGAATGCACAATGGCGATAGCCATACCATATAAGATGTACGGGCTCTTGGACTTACGGGCTCTTGGACTTCCTGGAACACCTTGATCGATTTAACGAGTTTCAATTTTAGGTCGGAGTAGAGAGAGTATGACTTATTGATTTATACAATAGCTTTGAACACCGATTCATTCGAGAACAAGGCTCTGTGAGCTTTCAGTGTTACAAGATGGCTCCAGTGACTAGGTCTAAGAAGAAGAATCTCGAGCCTGATAGACAAGCTGTGGTGCAAACTAGGGACCCCGAGACTGAAGAACTAGCCGTGGTGCAGACTCTGGCATTGCAAGGGTGGCGCAGTGAAGAATTGGCAAAGATTTACAAATTTGGCGATGGAACCGTTGAGCCAGCCCAAATACCATCCCCACTCGCCAAAATTGAAACCCTATTCCCTACAGGCGGACCAGCGCACATACCGCCCTCGCTCAACAGCTTCGACGATCTTGGTACGAGGGGTTCCTTCAACCAGTCCGAAAGTCTTTGGTCGATATGGAAAACTTTTTTCCAAAACCAGGCTTTTTTCAGGATGAGGATACTCGAAGACAAAGAGAAGAGCCACAATGGCTGCTTTGGTGTCCTGGAGGGACCCGAGCTTATCAAAAAGAAGACGCCCAAAGTCCCTGTCATCAAGAAGACACGCAAAGCCCCTCCCCGAAAGAAGCCATCCAAAGCCCCAACCGTAGTTGAGAAGAGTGTACATTCTTGCGAGATGGATCATTCTGTATTTCCTGAATTGTGGAAGTGGCCAGCAAATCATCATCACTATGACCTGCCCCTGTGCGTATCTTCCAAATTGACACGAATTGTTCTAACTATCTTGAAGTTGTCATCCACTCACGACTGTGCCTAGACCAACTGAAACTGCCCGGCTGATGATTGCCAACGAGCGCCTGAACGTTCGCTGTGGCCTTCAAGACGCCGACGGAGCTTCGGGGTACTTTATCATTAATCGAGGCGAGGGCCAACTTAGAATAAATGGTCGACGATTTGGTGCCAAAGTCATTGCAGGCCCTTTACCCGGCTTTGCTGTTATTGAGATTGAACGTCTAGCCATCTTTTGGTGGCAGGCGCCCTCAGCTATGGATTACACGGGAGTATGGCTTGCCATCCCTACGACTGAACGATGCTGACGCCCTCCGCAGGAAAAGAAGCGAAAGTTGAATGTTGCAGACGACTCGACCACTTTTGCCCGAGAAAGAAAAAAGCCAAAGGTGGACAAGAAAGGTGGAGCTTTAAGTACGGAGTCAATAGCTAATAACATCGCCCCATCTTCGGTGGTTCCTCCTACACCGGCACCACCAATAGACATTGCGTCGAAATCACAGAACCAACCAAACTCGCCAAAGTCGAACCAATCAACGCCGCCGCCAGCATCTTCAGAAAGCACCAATATCATAACATGGGTGGCTAGGCTGAGCCAAGGCCTTGCGCTCCATAGAACGCAAAAGAGGAACCGAACGGAAAATCCTGAAAACATTAAGACATCGTCTGGCTTACGACATGATCAAGTCATTCTTGCTGTTGGATCTATGTGGCTAGCCCTTCGCCGTCAAGGTACTATATACGCTTACGGGGAGACCGACGTTCTTACAGGTATGCCAGGGTATAGCAGTGTAATTGGCCGGCCGAGTAACTTCATGATGCCGCTGTTTGTGCACGACCCGAACAAGATTCAGAAGAAATCTTCTAAGAAAGGCAAGAAAACAACAAAATCAGACGAAGAGATCAATGGGCACATTTTGTTTGCTGTCGCCGAGCTCACACAACCAAAAGCAGATAAGTTGCCGACTGATAATCGAGAGGTCAATCTTCATTTTTATGACAGCTGTACTGGCTTGTTTCGGAACGACGAACCCCATAAGGAGGCTCGACGGGTGGTCTGTAAGTCTGGCTGGCTCCCGGATGATCTTCTGGGCAGGCGGGAAAGTGCCATTCGGTTCAATATGAGCGACATATCTGTTCCAAGACAAGAGGGGACGAACACCTGCGGAGTCGCAACGATACTCAATGCCTGGGCGGTTATGCTTGGAATCCCTATCCAAGCCGCACCGCAACGTCGATACGCCAGGAAAAGAAACTTTCCAGACAGAGCACTGGAGATTATCAATCTAGCCTTGGCAGGCTGTATGGACTCGGAGACCATTCAAGCGTTTATGAATGTTTACGGCTACTCCACCCCCCAAGATCCAAATGATGACAGGCAAGCTGCCCAACACGTTACTGCCGAATGGATGAGTCTTCCCCATCTAGTGCAAGTATTGCTAGGGGAAAGACGGCTTGATGAGTGGCATACGAATGGAAGTCCGGACCCTGATGAGGCAGTCATCCAAAATCTATTAAATTTGTATTCCTCGGACGGTTCAGAGGAATTTCGTCGACAAAAAGTCATTCGCGCATACATCATGGAAGATAGGAACCTCAATAATGCGGCGAATAGGCTCATGGATGGCTCTTGATAGGTTTCGGCAGATTCAATGGACTAAAGTAGCGTCTGGAAGGGCGACCAATAACACCAACTGCCGTTACTCCACATGGATTTAATGCGGCGCATGATATTGTCTTGTTTTTAATAAGGAGTACGAGACGTCTTAGGTAAAATTGTTTTATGGGCTCGGTTTTTGGAACTCTGGTAGATTTTTGTCTATTGCAATTAATTCGGCGCAATGTTTATGTCTTCGGACTGTAGACTCGGGCAGCTTTGTTTTCTGTCTAGTCGTTTCGTGGGAGATAGGGAGCTTTCCAGTGTAGGAAACGCTACAAGTATCAGTGAAAGGTGTCAGGGCTAGTCTCATGAGAATGTTGAAGACTTTCTCGCCCAGAAGTATTACTTTATCACGTTTTCAAACGTCCAAACCTATGACACAGCCCATCACGTCTGAAAATACCCAATAATATGGCAAAGTTGGTATAAGTTTCACTAAAAATAATCTTTCATCCGCGATTCCCTCAGCAAATGCACCGTATCAAGTATTGTCCCTATCCAGCGATACTTAGCCCCTGTACCCCCAAATATATTCCATCTGAACCGCAATTGTAACCGATTTCTCATAATCGTTGTCTATTGATGCAATACCTCATAGACAAATTCTTCATCTACTCAAGACACTCAGCTCTGCTATCTTCAACGCGCCAGCAATGGCTGATGAATTTTTCAGTATACCGCTGTTGTCGAGTTGACGCTACCTAGGCTTCTAGTCTTACATAACATTTCGACGTCACGTCTTGCAAATGGAAAGGCTTTGGACTGTAGGACCAATGAGAGTGGGGAGGCTCAATCATTGGACCTGCGGCCGAACCGCGTCACTTCATAATCATCTCGTACGACCTCAGGATACGACTTTGTCAGCGTCACTAGCACCATCTCTTCTTCCCTTCCCTCGCCCCCTACCTCAAAGAACACTACCTCCTATCATTACAGGGTTAAGACTGATCCCTCCGCCACTATGTGTCGAGAACGCACCAGCGCATGTATGCAATGTGAATCCATATACACATGGAAACACTACTGCAAAGACGCCGACAAATCTGATCCATCACACTTCCTGGCATGTGAAGGCACACCCCATGGGCGCGGCCCTGCAGCTTGCTCTACCTGCCGCGAGTCGAATCGCCTCGAGTCCAGATATGAACGGGGATTGCGCATTGAAGATATGCGGAGGAAGTATCGATTACAGACGCACAAGAACATGAGGGAAAGGGAGCGCGAGAGCCTGTCTGATCCTCCCGGTACATCAACAGCGGGTCAACGCCAGGCTTTCAGTATCCCTACATTGTCTCAATCACAGCACTTTCAACTCGATTCTGCCCACAGATCGCGCTATCATGGCCATTACCCATCCCGTGACACTCGTCCTCGAGCAACATCTCCACCCTCTCACCACTCTCGGTCCCGCGATGCATTTCCTTCCCCGTACGATCATTTCACTGCGAACGACCGCTTTCCAGAACCCTTGAACGCTCGCTCTGGCTATTACGCCGCCAACCACTACAACTGGGGCGAGCCGTTACTCCCTCAGTACGGAAACACCTACGGAAAAATGTATGCCCCAGCTGGGGCCACAAATCCACGTTCTCCTCGCTCCTATGCCAATGCATTCGAGCCGTACTCCTACAACTCGCAGTTCCATCGTAATGACTCCAGCCGTCATTATTGACACTCGCCATCTGCGACTCGCTTCTCTCCGACCGCAAAGCCTCGAGATATGTAGTGAGAGCTGAAACAAAAACCCGGAACCAGGATGCAAAGGGACCCATGAGCCGCTTTCTGGTAGGTGAGGCTTGACGCACACTAATGGGGCGACAATTGGAGGAGGAAAAACCTTCATGATATTCGAGAAGCTGGGGTAGATTGGGAAGCCAAGGCGTGAATATGGGTAATTCTGTAATCAGGACCCCATGTGATGTTTCAATTTGTAATATTCTTCCAATCAACACTTCCTCACGGACATCCTCCTTAACCGAGATCCTAGCCCGTGGTCCGAAAAAGCGTCTTCATTGGGCAGAATCTCCGATCACCTCATGATGAGAGTGTTTGAGAAAGTGAGGCGGTCAGTGCCCAACACTTACGATACGGCCGTTGCCTGCTACGTCACTTCCGTTTGGTGTGTACAACAACTCCTTTGTCTGCCGCAGAGTCTTTTCCCTGTTCGATAAGTTTTCTCTTCGGTGAAGAGCCATTGCCTGCATAGCGACTGTTGCCTGCTTTTCATGGTCTCAGTCCCCCTTGATAAGTCTCAGATTTCTGCCCAGAACACTCTTGCTTTCTTCAAACATCTTCGTCTTCTCTCCCGACCAGAAGAAAGTGTTTTCCAGCTCGTTCGCAACCACTCACCTGCCATCTCAAACCCCATTCCAACACTCTCCTCTTCATCCTTCAAACCCACACAAACAAGAACTCCCTACCAGCAAGCAATCCAACATGTGCGTCGTCGACTACTGCCAAGACTGCGACTCAGCGCTCGACCCCATCTTCTACTGCGCCTACGCCCCCGGCCTTTACTCTGGCAGGCCCCACCTCTGTGACCGCCCAGGTCGAATCACCACCCGCATGCATCCCGAACTCGAAGAAGACAATCTCCTGTGCGACGGCTGCGAGCGCGTGAGAGCGAGGGAGGAGTATGCTGCAAGAGAGTACGAACGTCGGCAAGCCAGTGGATACTGCTCTGGCTCCCCATACCGCGCTAATACCCTTGATACTTCTTGGAGCCGGGCGGAGGACCATTATGGGAATCATTACAACATCCCGCATTCGAGCTACTACCAGAACCTAAGGTGCGCGAGCGAGTACATCAGCCAGTCACGTGATTCTGCTGCTCGCCATCGTTCTTCCACCCGTGACGGTTCTGGTAACCATCGTCGAGATGCTGATCAGACCTACAATTCGTCATCGCAACCCTCGCACGGTAACCGTTCTGCGCCACATTCTGGAGGGTATGGGTCACACCCGTCAGGCCATGGTCAGTCGAGTTCGCGTCGCCGACGATAAGTGGTGATACAGGCACAAGGCTGCTATCTTGCTGCCGATAGATCCTGAGGACCTGGTGAGAGGATAGCATGGGAAAAGTACAGAGCACAGTCAAGGACGATGGTTTCACCATGGCGAAGAATGTGTTAATTGTCAGTGAAAAAGTTGGAGAGGGGAATGATCGGGAGAAGAGTTCGTGTCTGAAATCTGGCGTGCGATGGTCGGGGTACGAGGAGTCAGAATTCAAGGACGGAGTCATTCTCTGATGTCATGTTTTATGCTAGGTTTTCTAGCCGGTGGAAGCTCAAGAGCAACAGGTTCTTTATGAATGCGAATGATAGCGAATATTGCACAACTGGTATTGGTCCTTGACAAATTGTGATCGAAAGTTCTTGAGTGTGCTCGTTCAGTATACTTCCTCTTCCCTACAGTGTTAGACGTTCGCACTCTTTTTCTAACAAGTGGCTGCGAACGATGTGCGTTTGACGGGGCAATGAAGGATCCTCACTATCAACCAGCCGCCTCCGCCCGACTACCCCTTCCACAGAGTAACAGGCAGTCTTTTACTAATTGTAGGTCTGGCAAACCTCGCAGTCCAATCAGGTAGTCTCAGCGCCACATGTCTCGGCGGACAGTTATCCAAATGTTTGAAATGTCTGAAATGTTAAGTACGTCGTTGAACACATTAATCCTTGTGGCTCGCAAAGTTTCTTCCCTGTTCTTCGGCTCCACATCTTGATGCCTTTGTGATGGAAAATAGATCTTTTTCATTCGCAGCAAAACCCGCGGATCCCACGTTGATGACACGCCGCTGCTTGTCACGGTGAGCTCCACAAGTGGTACGAGGAACCTACCCCTGGCGAAGAAAGCCATGTTCTCCAAAGATCCCAACTGTCCAAGGGATCCGCATCGCAAACGTGCATTGCGGGAATCGATGCGACTTATTGGCAGTTTCATCCTCCCGCCGACCCAGCGATGTCATATGTGGACAAAGTACACCTTTGGGCTAGTCTATTTTCTGTAACACTGTATCAACATTTGGAAATTGACAATGGAAGTAGAGCGACGTACCAACCTTCTCGATCTCTTCGTCTCTCATCCTCGTATCTCCGATATCACTCGATGTCAGATGCACTCAGGGCTAAATCGTCTGATTGATAAATAATGGTGCACAGCACCCTAATATACATGATGATGAGGCCCTAGATAGGGGCAAATGAATGTTCCTAGCCCTGTTTCATACCAATT
>JAABUQ010005870.1_pt1 | contig 19137 bp, 16 predicted proteins | sample 5560001 | NCBI WGS metagenome assembly JAABUQ01 (sample SAMN10711888, study PRJNA513371) | rock metagenome | isolation source: Antarctica rocks | place: Antarctica: Victoria Land, Finger Mt nord | collected 2015-12-18
GTTGCGCCCGGTGCCGAGGGTCGTGACGTTGTGGGATGCGTGAGGGGGCACTCGGACCAGCGCAGGTCCCTTCATGTCGAGGACCTGCCCGTCGACCGTGAACGCGACCTCGCCCTCCAGCAGCACGAAGATCTCCTCGACCGGGTGGGCGTGCATGCCGGGACCGACGCCGGGTCCGGTCTCCGCTATCTGGACTGTGGGGCTGTCCCAGCCGTAGTACTGGCCCTCCATCTCAATGAAGTGGTCGCCGCTACGGACGTCCCAGTAGTTGAACAGGGACTGGTTCTGCAGCACGAACGGCAAGCCGAGGCTGAAGGCGTTCCCCGGGGTCACTTCTGACTGCTGGCGTGGGCCTTTGTTCTCCAATGTCCTCTCGGGACCGTACTCCCCGAACCGCTAGCAAGTCAATAATCGGTGTCAGTGCGGGTTCGTGGTGGTCGGCGCGCCTGTGGGAGCGCCCGCCAAGCCAGCGCCGACTGCTGCGACCCTCAGTCGGCAGGGACTGCCGGCTCCACTTGGGAGAAAGCGAGAGCTGTGGCTTCGCCGATGCCGCTGGACGCCCCTGTGACCAGTACCACCGTGCCGTTGAGCGGTCCGTCGAGGTGGTTGGCGGTCATTCCGAAGAAGCTTTCGGCGACATCTTGACTGGGCAGTGCGGAGGGCTCAATGGCACGTCCGCACGATACCGTTTGCTCGCCTCCGATCTCATGCGCCGGCATGGCCTCGGCTCAGGAAGCGGTGCCCGGGGTCCGCTCAAAAACGTAGTACACGGCTACCAGGCCGATGATCGCCACCGCCGCGGGTGCACTGAGGAAGGCCACCCCAATCGCCAGCAGGTAGACCAGGCCACCGATTGTGAACCGCCACCAGGCAGTCCGGCGGGCTTCTTGGGGCACCGGCCGGTGAGTCCTTCCCTCGCGCAGCGACCAGGCGAAGATCGCCGCGAAGCTCACCGACATTCCCTCGAAGACCGCCCCGTAGAGGGCAGTCGCCACCTTGGCGTCCTGATCAGCGCTGGTGAGGTATTCGGCCATCGTGCCGGTAGCGAACGGTATGAGGACGACGAATAGCAGCAGCGCGAGGTTGAGGAAGAGCAGCGTCCGATCGACTACCGCGATGTTCCTCACCAGCGCGTGGTGGTTGACCCAGATGATGCCGATGGTGAAGAAGCTGATCAGATAGGAGACGAATGATGGCCAGTGGTCGCCCAGCTGGCGCAGCAGCGGCCCGTGACCGGGCCCCGCAACCACGAGGTTGAGCGCCAGCAGGGTGATGGCCACCGCGAACACGCCGTCGCTGAACGCCTCCAGCCGGCCTCGATCCACGGTCGTAACTTAGCCTCGCCGGCTCGGCTGTCGCTCGCTCCGGCATCCCCGACACGTTTCAGCCGGCGCCGTCCATCAGAGGCCGTGTCTGACCAGGCTGGTCACCGCCTCCACTATCAGCTGCACGGCCAGGGCCGAGAGCAGCAGCGCCAGCACCTGGGTCAGCAGGCTGATCGCCGGTGGGCGGAGTAGACTGGCCGAGCTGATCCGCCAAGAGCAGGCCGATAGCGATGACCACCAGCACCGCCGCCACACCAGCAATCACGCTGAGGCGATCGATGACTTGCGGATGGCGGCCGGACAGCACCATGATCGCCGCCATAGCGCCGGGACCGGCCAGTAGCGGAGTCGCCAGCGGCACCATTGCGATGTTGGTGGTGGCGGCGTGCTCCATATCCTCGCCGCGGAACATCCGCAGGCCCAGGAGCAGGAGCAGGAAGCCGCCCGCGATGGTGAGGGCCTCGACGGAGACGCCCAGATAGTCGAGCAGCAGCCGCCCGAAAAGGGCGAAGCAGGCGACCAGCATGCCAGCCGCGGCGGCGGCCTGGATAGCCGCCAGCCGACGGCCGGCCGGGCTGCGGCCCGCCGTGAGAGAGATGAAGTAGGGCGCCGTGCCGATCGGATCCATGATCACGAAGAGCGTCACGAACGTCTCCAGAAACGTCTTCCAGTTCACCGCCAAGCAGGCTAAGCCGTTCGGACTGCATGAGCTGTGACCACGCATCGCTGCCGGACTGACCGTTTCTCGCGATCCGTTGCAGTGAGCCCTTTGAAAAATGGGCGCATGAGATAACCTCCAGGGTCCTCCCGCCGGGTCACGGGCCGGCTCTTGACCCCCGGTAGGACTCGCGGTGGACTTCAGCACACTGAGAGTGAAGTGATCAGCCGGTACCTGCTGGCGTGGCTGGGAGTCCTTGGGGTCGCTTTCGACCTGATGGGAGGCCTGTACCTGGCCTATGAGCTGCTCGGCGGCCCGCGCGGTCCCCTGCGCACCATCATGCGGGGGGCAACCTACGCCGTGGTGTTCGGCGCCTTCTATACAGCCGGGCTCTTCGCCCCGTTCGGCCCGATCGCGGGTGCCGGGCTCGGGATACTCCTGGGGATCGAATTCGGGCTACGGCGAGGCGAGGCTGTGAGCCTGCTCTTCGCGGTTGCCCGGGGGGCGGTCTTCGGCGTCGCCGGGTGGGCGCTCAACGGGGCTCGCTTCGGCCTTTTGCTGGGCGTCTGCACAGCGGTCGGACTCTTAATCGTCTATCGCCTTCGCTTTTCGGTCGCGCGGGATTACCCATCTGAGAGCCGGTCGAGATTTCGCCTTGAGGTGGCCAGTGCTCAGGCTGTCCGGGCGAGCGTCACTGCAGTCGCGGCCCTGATCGCCGGCATCGGGGCCGGCGCGGGCCCGGGATACGCCATCCAGTTCGCGCTCGGGCTGGGGATCGTCTCCTGGGTCGCGGGCGTGGTGGTGGGCAGCACCACGCCGCGAGTGGAGCGCTGGGCGGACCACCTGCCCGCACGCCGACTCGGCCTGGTTGGTGCGGTGATGATCTTCACGGGGTTGGCTGTCCAGTCCACCAGTACTGGGTGGTCATCTTCGACGTCAGCGTCCGCTGAGGGGGCCTCCAGGCTGGTGTACTGCGCAGTTTGTCGCCCCCGGCGGGCGCACCATGTCGCCAGGTCTGGTCGCGCCCCTGACAGTCCTCGCGCGCTCGAGGGATCGCAGGGGGCAAACTTAGAGTATGGCCACCGCAATCAAGCAGAAGTTCGTCTATCTCTTCCAAGAGGGCTCTCAGGACATGCGCGACCTCCTGGGCGGCAAGGGCGCAGGCGTCGCCGAGATGACGCGTGCGGGCATGCCCGTGCCCCCCGGTTTCACCATCACCACCGAGGCCTGCCGCGAGTACTACAGGGGCGGCCGCAAGTTTCCGGCCGAGCTCTGGGGTCAGGTCGAAGCCGCGCTGGCGAGCCTGGAGGAGCAGACGGGCAAGCGCTTCGACGATGCCCAGAACCCGCTCCTGGTAAGCGTCCGCTCAGGCGCCAAGTTCTCGATGCCCGGAATGATGGACACAGTCCTGAACCTGGGCCTCAACGAGCGCACCCTGCGCGCATTAAGCGAGTTGACCGGAGACGAGCGCTTCGCCCTCGACGCCTACCGCCGCTTCGTTCAGATGTACGGCAAGATCGTCAAGGGCATCGACGGGGACAGGTTCGAGGAGGCTCTGACCGAGGCCAAGCAGCACGCCGGCGTCAAGACCGATCCCGAGCTCGCGCCGGAACAGCTGCGCGAGCTGGTCAAGGCCTTCAAGGCGATTTACGCGAAGGAGACGGGCGAGGATTTCCCCGATGATCCCAAGCACCAGCTGCGGGGAGCTATCGAGTCAGTCTTCGCCTCCTGGAACACTCCCCGTGCCGTCGCCTACCGCCGCCTGGAGCGCATCCCCGACGATCTCGGCACTGCCGTCAACGTGCAGATGATGGTCTTCGGCAACATGGCCGAGAACTCGGGCACAGGCGTTGCCTTCACCCGCAATCCGATCACCGGCGAAAGCCAGCTCTACGGCGATTTTCTGCTCAACGCACAGGGCGAGGACGTAGTCGCGGGCATCCGCGACACCGAGCCCATCTCCGCGCTCGACAAGCGGATGCCTGAAGTCTTTCGCGAGTTCCAGGACTATGCCGGCAAGTTGGAGCAGCACTACCGCGACGTTCAGGATCTGGAGTTCACCATCGAGCGCGGAAAGCTCTACATGTTGCAGACCCGCAGCGCCAAGCGCACAGGCGAGGCGGCCGTCAACATAGCCGTCGCTCTGGTCGAGGAGGGGTTGATCAGCCGGGAGGAAGCCGTCGCCCGGGTTGAGCCGCGCCAGTTGGAGCAGCTGATCCATCCTCGGGTCGATCCCTCCGCCAAGGCGGAGCCGATCGGCAAGGGCGTGCCCGCTTCACCCGGCGCCGCCACCGGCGAAGCCGTCTTCGACGCTGATCGGGCGGAGGAGTGGGGGCAGGCGGGCCGCGCGGTCATCCTGGTCAGGGTCGAGACCAACCCCAGCGACGTGCACGGCATGATCGCGGCCCGCGGCATCCTCACCTCCACCGGCGGCACCGCCAGCCACGCGGCGCTGGTCGCCAGGGGCATGGGCAGGCCCTGCATTGTGGGCGCCAGCGAGATCGCTGTCGACCTGAAGGCAAGGACGCTCAGCGCCGGCGGCGCGAAGGTAAGCGAGGGCGAGGAGATCACCATCGATGGGACCACCGGGAACGTCTTCCTGGGCAAGGTGCCCACCATCGAGCCCAAGCCTTCGCGCAACTTCCAGACGCTGCTGGGTTGGGCCGACGGCATCCGTAAGCTGGAGGTCTGGGCGAACGGCGATTATCCGCGCGACGCCGAGAAGGCGCGGGAGAACGGAGCCCAGGGCATCGGCCTCTGCCGCACCGAGCACATGTTCATGGAGGAGGAGCGGCTGCCGATGGTTCGCGCGATGATCATGGCCGAGACCACTGAGGAGCGCGAGGAGCACCTGGCCCAGCTGCTCCCCATCCAGCGGGGCGACTTCCACGGCATCCTGCAGGCGATGAGCGGCCTGCCGGTGGTCATCCGTCTCATCGATCCGCCGCTGCACGAGTTCCTGCCCAACTATGAGGAGCTGGTCGCGCGCACCTCAGAGCTGCGCGCCACCGGCCGCGATTCCGAGCAGCTCACCGAATTGGAGAAGGTGATGGCGCGGGTCGAGTCCCTGCGCGAAGTCAACCCCATGCTCGGACTCCGCGGCGTGCGCCTTTCCATCCTCTATCCGGAGATCACCCGCATGCAGGTGCGGGCGATCCTGGAGGCCGCCTGCGATCTGAAGCGCGAGGGCTCAGACCCCCGGCCCGAGATCATGATCCCGCTGGTGGGCACCCTCGCTGAGCTGCAGGCGGTGAAGGCCGAGCTCTTGCCCGTGGTGAAGGCAGTGCAGGACGAGAAAGGAGTGGAGGTGCACTACAAGTTCGGCACCATGATCGAGATCCCGCGCGCGGCGCTCACCGCTGGCGAGATAGCGAGCGAGGCCGAGTTCTTCTCCTTCGGTACCAACGACCTCACCCAGACGACATTCGGCTATTCACGTGACGACGCCGAGAGGGCCTTCATAGTTCGCTATCTGGAGCAGAAGATCCTCAAGGTCAATCCGTTCGAGACCATCGACAGGCCGGGCGTCGGCCGCCTCATGGCCCTGGCTGTGAAGGAAGGCCGAACCAGCCGGCCCGACTTGGAGATCGGCATCTGTGGCGAGCATGGCGGCGACCCCGATTCGATCGCCTTCTGCCACGAGCTGCGCCTTACCTACGTGTCCTGTTCGCCCTATCGAGTGCCGGTCGCCCGACTGGCCGCGGCGCAGGCGGTGGTGGCGGAGCGGGCCGACTCGACAAAGTGAGCTGAGCCGGACAGCGATGTGAGCTGAGTGGGGGGAAGGCAAGGGCCTGACACCCTCCCCTGCCGTGGCGGGGGCTAGAGAAGTGGGCTCAGGTGCCGGGGCGGAGCCGCTATCAGGCCCTGGACCTCCGACAGCTTCACGACCAGCTCGACGTGGTTGTCGTGGGTGTTGGGATCGTTCACGGCGGAGTTGACGTCCGCGGAGATGCGCAGGGAGCCGAAGCTCACCGGAGCCCTGAGCGTCACGTTCACGGTGGCTGCCGCACCGGGAGCCAGGCTGCCGACATCCCAGCGCCGCAGCAGTTTCAAGCTTCCCTGGGAGGGGTGGGCGGAGACAAAGAGAGCGCCCGGCGCCGAACCGTGCACAAGCACTCCGGTGGCGGTGGAGGGGCCGTTGTTCCTCACAGTCAGCACGAACACCACCTCACCGTCATCGTCGGCAGTGAGCCTGAGGCTTGCGGCCAGGTCGGCCGACGGCCTGGGCGTCGGCGTTGGGCTGGGCGTCGGCGTTGGGCTGGGGCTCGGTGTCGGGCTTGGGGCGGGTGTAGGTGTTGGGCTGGGCGTGGGTGAAGGGGCAGGGCTCGGGCTCGGTGAGGGCTTAGGGCTCGGTGAAGGGCTTGGGCTGGGCGTGGGTGAAGGGGCAGGGCTCGGGCTCGGTGAAGGCCTTGGGCTGGGGGTCGGGCTCGGACGCGGCACCGGGCGGTGGGCCGGCGTTTGCGTAGGTATGGGAGCGGGCGTGACGGCCGGCGTCGGGGTAGATGTGGGTGGAGGTTGCCCGCCGGCCGAGGGAGTGGGGTTGGTCGCCGCTCCGGGCGTCGAGGCGTTGCCTGAGTTGCTGCCGTCGGTAGGCGGCTGGCCGCTTCCAGGACTCGGCTCGGGTGATGGCCCTGGCGGAGAAGGAGAGGCCGATGGCTGGGCGGAAGGTGGGTTGGAGGTCGCCGGCCCGGGAATCGTTGGCCCACCGCTTGGCGGCTCATGGCGGCTGGTCGCGTTCGAGCTGGAGCTGCCGGGTAAGCCGGGCAGTGACCCGCCGCTCGCGTGCCAGCCCCACAGTGCCCCACCAGCCAGGAGCAGCGTGCTCGCCACGGCCAGGAGAACCCCCAGCGGTCCGCTGAGCGGCCCGGCCGCGCCGCCGCTCGCACCGACCCCGCCGGTCAGCGCACTTCCGCCGCCCCCACCTGCGGCCGAGGCCGCGCCGCCCGCTGCGGCCATGCCGCCGGCAAGCGACACTACAGCCGCCCAGTTCGCCGGAGGCGCCGGCAAGGCGGCGGTCTCGCGCTGGACGGTCTCCTCCAGCCACGACTCAAACCGCATATCGTCACTCATTGACATCCCTATCCGTTAAGTTCCACGTTCCAGGCTGGCTTCTCGTTCAGCCAACTCGTCCGCCCGGGCGCGCATATGGCGCATGGCAGTGTGCAGTCGGGACGCGACAGTGCCGCGGGGGATGCCCAGCATCTCCCCGATCTCCTCGTGGCGAAAGCGCTGGAAGTAGAAGAGGACTACCACCGCTCGGAGCTGGGGAGTCAGCCCCTGCATCAGGGTCTCGGTCAGATCGCGGGCTTCGGACGAATCGAACTGGCTCCCCTCCGGAACGTACATCCGCTGGGGGAGCATCCCGCGCAGCTTGCCGCTGCGCAGCTGATCGATGGCCGTGTTGATGGCTATGCGGTAGACCCAGGGCTTGGTCGAGCTCACCTCCGCCTGATGGTTCCAGCTGCGGAGCGCCTTGGCGAACGCCTCCTGCACAACGTCCTGAGCGGTGCTGGGGTCAAGGCCGATCCGCTGGATTGTGCGGTTCAAGGGCGCATACTCGGCTTCATAAAGAGCGGACAGCACCTCCTCCGCGCTGGAGTCACCTGCCTCATCCTGCCTGAGATCCGCTTGCCTGGCACTCCTCTGGAGGTTTTGGCTGGGATCCGGCGCCCTATATGTATCTGCCATCCCTCTGCCGCCGAACCGTCGACTTAGGCCAGAGTAACCTACGCCGGGGCAGGGAGAGCCAATCCTCCGAACGCTGCTCACGCCGGTGGGCGGCCGCCGCCGCCGCGCCGCTGGTGGGCGCTTGTCAACGGCTTGGGGCGGTCGGCCGTGAGCGATTGGTGGTGGCCGGCCCTGGCGCTGCTTCGTCCGCCTTTACAGGCGGTCTTCGCGGCGCGGCACAGGGCGGAGAATACTGAAGTGCATGGCGAGGTGCCCTAGGCGGGCGGACGCGAGCCGGCCCGACCGGCCCGGCCGGCTCGGCCTGTTGAGCTGGCTACTGATGGTGCTTGCATCCCTGGCAGTGTCATGTGGCGGCTCGGCTCCGGCTTCGTCGCAGAAGCCGGCCTCGCCGAGCCCGCCGGTGGCTTGTCAGCCGCTCAGCATCCCCGCGCCCAAGATCCAGGTCGCCGCCGCCGCCGTCACGCCCGAGCCTGGCTACGCGCTCACTCGAGGCAGCGGCCCGGTCGGAATCAGCGTCGCTCGGGACGGCGCCGTGTGGACGCTCGGGGTCGGCGCCAACCGGATAGCTCGGCTGCAGGGTGGCCAGCTGACCGAATTCCAGCTTCCCTCCAGCGGACTCGGCTGGGAAGGTGCCGTCGGACAAGACGGCAGCTTCTGGTTTCCGGAGCGCTCGCGGGACGCCGTTGCCGCGGTCGATGCCCAAGGCCACGTCTTGGAATGCCACCTGCCCGGGCAGTTCACCAATCGCCAGCCGGCGGGAGTGGCTTTCGACCCGGCGGGAAACCTATGGCTCACTGAGTACGCCGGCAACCGGATCGACGTGATGCGCCCGGGTGGGCACTTCCAGGCCTTCTCTTTGCCCGGCAGCGGGAAGGCGCCAACCGAGATCGTGGCAGGGCCCGACGGCGCCATGTGGTTCAGCGAGGACGGCGGCGATGCCCTGGGGCGCATCACGGCTGAAGGTCAGGTCACCGAGATCGCGTTGGGCGGTTCCCACTTGGACCCGATCGGACTGACAGTGGGGCCCGACCAAGCGCTGTGGGTGGCTGAGCTGTCGGGCGACCGCATCGATCGGGTGGCGCTCGACGGCAGCGTGAGCCACCACCCGTTGAGCCGAGGCGTCGGGGTGCAGGGCATCGTCGCCGCCCGCGATGGCAGGCTCTGGTTCACCGAAAGCCGAGCCAGTCGGGTGGGCAGACTCGATCCGGCGAGCGGCCAAGTGCAGGAGGACGCGATCGCCACAGGGGCCTGGCCGGATCAGATTGCCGCCGGCCAGGACGGCTCCGTTTGGGTCAGCGAGTACAACTCCGATCGCATGGGACGCGTGGTGTGAGCGGTGAAGCCACCAGTCGCCACTCGCGGCTCCGCCCATCGGGCCTCGCCCCTGGCTGAGGGCATACTGGCTGCCTCATGCCGCCGCTGCGTGCTGACGACGCCGTGGAGCAGGTTCGCGCGCGTCTCAACCTCGTTGACGTCGCCCGTCAGCACGTTCCCCTGCGCAAGCAGGGCCGGGAATGGGTAGGGCTCTGCCCGTTCCATCAGGAGAAGACGCCCAGCTTCGCAGTCAACGAACAGAAGCAATCGTGGTTCTGCTTCGGCTGCCAGCAGGGCGGCGACATCTTCGATTTCGTCCAACGCATCGAAAAGGTTGACTTCCCAGCAGCCCTTCGTATGCTGGCCGACACCGCCGGTGTCGAACTTCCCGAGCGGGCGCCCGGTGAGCGTCGCCGGAGCGAGCTGCGCCGCCGCTTGATCGAGCTCAACGAGCTGGCCGGGAAATACTACCGGTACGTCCTCTCCAGCCTCGCCGCCGGTGAGCCGGGCCGCGAGCTGCTCAGGCAAAGAGAGATCGAGGACGACGTCGCGAGTCGTTTCGGCCTCGGCTATGCGCCCGGCGGCAGTGGGCTCTCGGCCTACCTGCGCAAGCGGTCGCTCTCAGCAGGGGACGCCCAGCAGGCAGGACTCGTCCGGCGCGACGGGCTGGACGCCTTCCAGCAGCGGCTCGTGGTGCCGATTCGAGATGCGCGCGGCAGCACCCTCGCCTTCACCGGCCGGACGGTGCTGGCCGGCGAGCAGCGCAAGTACGTCAACACGCGCGAAACCGAGGTCTACAGCAAATCTCGCGTACTCTTCGCCCTTGACCTGGCTCGTCCCGTCATCGAGGAGCGCGGCCACGCGGTGCTCATGGAAGGCCAGTTCGATGTGATCACCGGCCACCAGCGCGGCGTAGGGAACGCGGTCGCGAGCTCCGGCACCGCGCTCAGCGAAGATCAGGTTCGCCTGCTCCGACGTTACACGGACGAGTTGGTGCTCGTTTTCGACCAGGACTCCGCAGGCCGCCAGGCGACACAGCGGGCGACCGAGCTGGCGGCCCGGCACGGCTTCCACGTCCGCGTCGCCCGCCTTCCCGGCGCAGCCAAGGATCCTGACGAGTACCTTCGCTCCGGCGGCAGCTGGGCGGACGCCCTGGCCCAGGCGCGGCCGGGTTGGGAAGACTGGATCCGCGAGGAGATCGCCGATCTCAGCCCTAGCCGCCCCGCGGACGTCGAGGTGGCCGTGGCCCGCATCTACGGCGTCCTGGCGCGCATCCCGGAGCCAGCCGTGGCCGAAAGCGTCCATGACGAGGCGGCGATCTGGTTCGGCATCGATCCCAAGCTGCTCACAGCTCCCCGCGCCCAGCGCAAGTCGGGGCGCGCCACCTCGCAGCGGCCAGACGGTTCGAACACCTCCCCCGTCCAGCCGGCTGGGAAGGACCCTGCGTCGGCCAGACCCCAGGCCGATCGGCTCTCGGGCCGCCTTGCCCACCTGCTTCAGGTGCTGGCAGTGCGCCCCGACGCTGCCCGCCTCGTGGCCGAGAAGCTGCCCCTGAACGAGATCGAACCTGACGATCGGGAGGCGCTCGTGCGCGTGCTGGACGCGCTTTCGGAAGGAGGCGTCGCAGCCCTGCGCCAGCGCCTACCGGACTTTCCGCCCGACGAGCAGAACCTGGTGTGGCGAGCCTGGGCCGCCGCTCCGCCACGCTGCGACGACGAACTGGTGCAGGAGCTCATCGAGAGGATCGCGCAGGCCGCCACGTCCAGGCGGCATCGCGCAATAATTGGGCGTCTTCGTGAAGCCGAGCGACGCGGAGACGAAGCAGCTGTCGAAGCCGTGTCCCGGGAGTGGGCGGCGGCGCTGAGTCAGCGGCAAGCTTGAGGGTTGGAGACCAAATTTGGCTAAGACCAAAGAAAAGGCGGAACCTCGACTCGAAGACCTGCTGATCCAGCAGGCGGAGATTCTGATCGTCAAGGGCAAGGAACAGGGCTTCCTCAGCCCAGACGAGGTGATGGACGGCTTTCCCCAGTTCGACGCGGGGAACCCCGACCAAGCCTTTCGCATCTTCGGGGCCTTCACCGAGATGGGAATCGAGATCTCAGCGAGCCCGGGCGACTTCGACGACAAGGACGACGTCGACGAGGAGACCCAGCTCGAGATCGCCATGATGGACTCGGTCTCGCTGGACGACCCCGTCCGCATGTATCTGAAGGAGATCGGCAGGGTCAACCTGCTCACCGCCGCTGACGAGGTTGAGCTCGCCAAGGCCATCCAGGCGGGATCGGACCTCGCCAAACAGCGCCTCACCGAAGCGAACCTGAGGTTGGTGGTCTCCATCGCCAAGAAATACATAGGACGGGGCATGTCCTTCCTGGACCTCATCCAGGAAGGCAATATGGGCCTGATCCGCGCGGTGGAAAAGTTCGACTACGAGAAGGGCTTCAAGTTCTCCACCTACGCCACCTGGTGGATCCGGCAGGCGATCACCCGGGCCATCGCCGATCAAGCCCGAACCATCCGCATCCCCGTCCACATGGTCGAGACCATCAACAAGCTCGTGAGGGTCTCCCGGAGGCTGCTCCAAGAGCTGGGCCGCGAGCCCTCGGACGAGGAGATCGGCGAGGAGATGGGCATCTCCTCGGAGCGGGTGCGAGAGATCATCAAGGTCTCCCAGGACCCCGTCTCGCTGGAGACGCCGATCGGTGAAGAGGACGACTCGCACCTCGGCGACTTCGTCGAGGACAAGGAGGCCACAGCTCCCAGCGACGCCGCCTCACTGACCATGCTGCACAACGAGGTCGAGGACATCCTGGACACTCTCACGCCCAGAGAGCGGCGCGTACTGCAGCTTCGCTTCGGCCTCATCGACGGCCATCAGCGGACCCTGGAAGAGGTGGGCAAGCGCTTCGGCGTCACCCGCGAGCGGATTCGCCAGATCGAGGCCAAAGCGCTCCGCAAGCTCCGCCACCCTTCCCGCAGCAAGAAACTGCGCGACTACCTGGAATAAGTCCGGCAAGCCTGTCCTTCGTGAGCTGTGCCGTGATCTCAGCCTGAGCACGAATGCCAGTCATCACCATCAGCCGCGAGTTCGGCGCCGGGGGCGAAACCGTAGGCGGCCTGGTGGCCACCCAGCTGGGCGCCGAGCTCGTCGATCGCAAGATCTTCTCCGAGGTCGCGCGGCGACTGCAACTCTCCGACGAAGAGGTGGAAGAGCACGAGGAGGCTGCCGGCAGCTTCCTCAACCGGATGCTCCGCGCGCTCGGCTCGGCCTCGGTCGAGTTCGCTGCCCCACCAGAGGCGGCTGCCTGGACGCCACCCTTCAGCGAGGTGGCGCCAGACACCCGCAGAGCTGTGCTGGAGATCTCGCAGCAGGTCATCCGGGAAGCCGCCGCGACTGGCAATGCTGTCATCGTGGGCCGGGGCGCCGGGTTCGTGCTGCGCGATCACGCGGACCTGCTAAACGTGCTCGTCATCGCCCCCTTCGGGGTGCGGACTGCCCACATCTGCGAGACCAGTGCGCTCTCGGTGGAAGATGCGCGGCGGCTGGTCAGGCAGGTCGACGCCAACCGCGTCGCCTACGTGAAGCAGCTCTTCGGCGCAGATCCGCTCAACCCAGCTCATTACCACCTGGTGCTCAATACCGGCCGCCTCAGCTTTGAAGCAGCGGCGAATGCCATCATCGCCGCGGCCAAAGGCTTGACCGGCCACAGCCCGCAGTAAGCCGGCCGCCTCGACATCAGTTCGCGCTGGCCGTCGATTGGGTAGTCCGCGTTCAGACCCAGGCATCCGGCGAGGTGCGCGCTGTGCTCGATAGGCTATGCAGGCGATGGAGTTCAACAGACCGAACTTCGTGGGCTCTGCCACCTCAGGAGTTGACGGAGCCAGCGAGGGCGGCCGGGTCAGTACCTTCCGTCAACCCACGGCTATGGCTCTCTACGCCGTCCCGCTCGTCAAGCGGATCCAGGACAGCGGTTACCAAGGCAAGCTGACCGCCGCCCCCGCTCTGGTCGACGGCCGCTGGGCTCTGCGCCTCACGTACGAGGGGGATGCCCCGACCGGCGTGCCAGACCTCTGGCACGGTCACCATGTGGCGGTTGAGCCGCAAGCTCCGGCGCCCGCGGTGGAGGGCCGCCCGCGTGCCTGAATTCGGCCTCGACTCCAGCATCCGCGACGTGCTCGACAGACACCCGACCGGCCGCGAGATCCTCTGGGCGCACGGCTATGACGTGGGCGAGGGCTTCGTTGACGTGCTCTCCCAGTACCAGAGCCTGCGGGATGCGCACCGCGCAGGTCGCCTGCGTGATCTGCCAGCCTTGCTGGATGCGCTGAACGGCACTCTGCAGCCAAGCTAGTGGCCGTTACGCTCCACTAGAATCAGAGGTCGGCACGGATCCGGGCTAGCTCAACGGTAGAGCAGGCGGCTGTTAACCGCAAGGTTCACGGTTCGAATCCGTGGCCCGGAGCCATCACACTACGGCTCGACTTTGGGAAGTGCCCACGGGACGGTCTCCGAGTTCTCAGTCCCAGTACTTTACATCACGGTGGGACATAGCATATAGTGATGATGATGTTGTCAGCTTTTATGGTGCTCAAGGCACTTTAGGGAGGTTCCCGTGGCAAGCATTCTCTGGATCGTCGTGGCGGTTCTGGTAGTCCTCTGGCTCTTCGGGTTCTTGGTGGCCCACGTCGGAGGCGACCTGATCCACATACTGTTGGTGCTGGCCGTGATCGCCATCATCTACAACCTCGTGGTCGGTCGGCGGGCAGTCTAGCGAGAAGCGAAACCCTGAAGGAGGCCGCCCGGACCGGGCGGCCTCTTCGTCTTTTGTGCCTGTGCGGCCTGCCACCAGGAACGGGCGTCGGCGGGGCGCGCTTAAGCTGAAGCTCTGACTATGCAGACGGTTGATGGCCTCCGACTTGTCGGCAGTGGTTCAGTGTCCGAGCCGTTGCTGGAGCGCCAAGCGGAGCGCCTCATCGCCGAGGGGTTGGAGCGTCTCAACCTGGCGGGTCGCAAGGTGCTCGTCATCATCCCGGACGGCACGCGCACAGCTCCCATCCCCTTGCTCTACCGCGTGCTGACAGGTCAGCTTGCCGGAGCCGCCGCTCAGCTTGACTACCTCATAGCGCTCGGCACTCACCCGCCGATGACAGAAGCCGCCATCGACGCCCTGCTCGGCTGTGCGGCTCAGGAGCGCGGGCAGCGCTGGCCGCGGGTGCGCGTGTTCAATCACAGCTGGGACGACCCCGCAAGCCTCAGCACGGTCGGTGAGATCTCAGCTGAGGAGGCCTTCCAACTGACGGATGGCCGGATCAACCATCGGGTGCCTGTGCGCTTGAACCGCAAGGTGACTGAATACGACCACATCATCGCCTGCGGTCCCGTGTTCCCGCATGAGGTGGCTGGGTTCTCCGGCGGCACGAAGTACCTGTTCCCCGGCATCGCGGGGCCCGAGATAATCGACTTCACCCATTGGCTGGGCGCTCTGGTGACCAACCTCGGCACCATCGGGATCGTCGACACCCCTGTGCGCAGGGTTATCGACAGGGCTGCCGCGATGGTTCGGACGCCCCTCACCTGCCTGACCCTTGCCATCCATGGCTCGGACCTTCACGGCCTCTGGCTGGGCGAGCCCGACGTTGCGTTCAGGGAAGCCGCGCGCCTGTCGGCGCAGCTCAATGTCGTGAGACTCCCGCAGCCGGTCAGGAGTGTGCTTTCCATGCCGTCCGAGCGCTATGACGATCTCTGGACGGCCGCCAAGGCCATGTACAAGACCGAGGCGGTGGTGGCCGACGGGGGCGAGGTGATCATCTACGCGCCTTTCCTCAAGGAGGTATCTGTCACGCACGGCCGGCTCTTGGACCAAGTGGGTTATCACGTCAGCGAGTACTTCCTGAAGCAATGGGACCGATTCGCCAGCGTGCCTGGCACCATCCTGGCGCACTCGACGCATGTGAAGGGCACAGGCACTTTCCATGCGGCGTCTGGAATTGAACAACCGCGAATCGAAGTCACTCTGTCGACAGGCATCCCCGAAGAGCGCTGCCGCCAGATCAACCTCGGCTACCGCGACCCGGCCACCATCCGGCCCGAGGATTGGGAAGGTCACGACGACCGGCTGCTGGTGAGGCATGCCGGCGAGCAGCTGTATAGGTTGGCCGGCCGCTGAGGCCGCTCACCCCCAGGGGAGGCGCTGCTAACGACTGGTCGGTGCGTCGCGGATGGCGCGCCAAAGGCGCTCCGGATGCAGCGGCATATCCAGATGCACGATGCCGAGATGCTTCACAGCGTCGAGGACCGCGTTCTGAACCGCGGGAGTGGCACCGATCGTGCCCGATTCACCTACACCCTTCACTCCCAGGGAGTTGTTCGGCGAGGCGGTGACAGTGTGATCGAGTTCCAGCGGCGGCATCTCGGACGCTCCCGGCACGCAGTAGTCCAGCAGGCTGGTAGTTCGCGGGATCCCGTCCGCATCGTGCACCACTTCCTCGAAGAGGGCTTGGGCTACCCCTTGGGCGATGCCACCGGCAACCTGGCCGTCGACGAGGAGGGGATTGACGACAGTGCCGCAGTCGTCGACCGCCACGTGGCGGAGCAGCCGCACCTCTCCTGTTTCCAGGTCCACTTCGGCGACCGTTACGTGGGCGCCGAAAGGATAGCTGGAGTCAGCGTAGGCGTCGAACGCCGCTCGGAGTGGGCTGCCAAGCTCCGCCGCCCGGGCGGCGAGTTGGCTCCAGCTGACGCCCCGTTGGGGGGAGCCTCGCACGACGAAGCCGTCGTTGCTGCTGACGAGGTCCACTTCGGCTGCCTCGAGAACGTCGGCGCCGAGCTCCCGCGCACGCTGCAGCAGCTCCTTGCCGGCACCGAAGACGGCGCTTGCGCCGAGCTGCATGGAGCGGGAGCTGGCGGTGCCGTCCCCGCGCTCGACGACGGAGGTGTCGCCCTCGGTCACCGTGATGCGCTCCGAAGGAACCCCGAGCAGCCCGGTCAGGATCTGGGCGTAAGCGGTGGCGTGGCCCTGACCGGAGCTAGCTGTCCCCGCCTGAACCGCTAGCTTCCCGCCGCCCTCGACTTCGATGGCGGCGTACTCGGTGGGTGACCCCACAGCCGTCACTTCGACATAGGTCGAAATTCCGATCCCGAGCACCTTCCGAGCTCCGACCGAGAGCCTCGCCGCCTGCTCTGAGCGCAACTCGCCGTACCGGCTCAGCTCCACGGCGCGTCGCAGAGCCCGCTCGTAGTCGCCGGAGTCGTAGATGGCGCCAGTGGGGGCTTCATAGGGAAAGGCGTTGGGCGCGATAAGGTTGCGCCGCCTCAGTTCGGCCGGGTCGACGCCGAGCTCAGCGGCAAGCATGTCCATGGCCCGCTCGAGCAGGGCTGTCGCTTCGGGGCGACCGGCGCCGCGATAAGCGCCAGTGGGTGTTGTGTTAGTGCAGTAAGAGCAAGCCTGATAGTCGATGCGAGGGATCCTATAAACGCCTGACAGCATCTGACCAGTGAGATAGGGGAGGAAAGCGCCCTGACCGGGGTAGGCGCCAGCATCAGCGATGACTCGCACTCTCAGGCCCACCAGCTTGCCGCTCCTGTCCGAGCCCAGCTGCACGTCCTGGATCTGACCGCGGCCCTGGTTCAGGGCGACAAAGCTCTCCGAGCGCGTCTCCAGCCAGCGCACAGGCCTCCCGAGGCGGAGAGCCAGCGCCGCCACTACCAGCTGCTCGGGATAGATGGCCAGCTTGGCGCCAAAGGCGCCGCCAACGTGCGGAACAATGCAGTGGACTGACTGCTCAGGTATGCGCAGGCTCTCGGCGATGGCGTCCCGAACTTGGAAAGGGCTCTGCGTCGAGGCCCAGACCCGAAGCCCCTCACCCCTCCCTTCGGGAGCGGCCGCAAAACCGTTTGGCTCCATCGGCACCGCCGCCAGGCGCTGATTCCGAAAGCGAGCGCTGATGATCGCCTTCGCCTCCGCCAGCGCGTCCTCCTCAGCCCCGAACTGCCCCTGAAAGGCCAGGTTCGAGCCATGCTCGGGGAAGAGAAGGGGAGCGCCGATCGCCGCGGCGTCCTCCGGCGAGACGACTGAGCTGAGGGGCTCGTAGTCCACAGCCGCAGCCGCCGCGCCGTCCGCAGCGGCCGCCTCGCTCCGACCGACGACCACCGCCACCGCTTCCCCGGCAAAGCGCACGACCGATTTGGCGAGGACAGGGCGGGCCAGAGCTTCGGGCAGTCCGGGGAACATGGTCACTGGCTCAAGCCCCAGATCTTTGGCGGCGAATGCGCCGACCACTCCGGCTAGGGCCCGGGCATTGCCCAAGTCGACGTCCTTGAGGCGAGCGTGGGCGACAGGTGAGCGTACGAAGCAGGCGAACAGGCCGCCCGGCAGCTCCAGATCAGCCAGGAACCGCCCCTCTCCGCGCAACAGCTCAGGGTCCTCGCGCCGCCTGATCGCAGCTCCGACGCCTGCCGGCGCTCCCAGGTCTGCCAAGTCGGGCCGAAGCATATCGGAAGAATCGGCGGGTTCGGAATACTGTTGAGCGCCTTGAGCAAGAGTGCGGCCGCCGAGGTTTTCGAGAGTGGGGAAGCCTACCGCGCCTTGAAGCTGCGGGGCGTGGACCTGAGCGGCCGCGGTCTGCATCGGATCGAGCTCAGCTCCAGCTCGTTTGTCGACTGCGACCTCTCCAACAGTGAGTGGGACTCCTGCCGCCTCTATGAGGTTCACTTCGAGCGCTGCAAGCTGACAGGCGTCCGCTTCAACGAGGTCCGAGCCTCCGGCCTGACGATGACCGACTGCCAAGGCCGTTATGTCCAGTTCGACCGCAGCCGGCTCAGGCCGGGCACGATTGCTGAGCTGCCAGCTCGAGGACTCCAGCTTTGTCGAGAGCCGGTTCGACGGCGCTGTGCTCAGCGGTTGCCGCTTGCAGGGAAGTGCCCTCAGTGGCTGTGACTTTCGAGGCGCGGACTTGCGGGGATCGGGGCTCGGCCGCGTGCGCACCAGCATCTTGGAACTGCAGCACGGGCTGTTGGACCCAGAGCAGGCGGCCGCCCTTCTGCTCGCTGAAGCTGGCATCCGAGTGCTGCCGCCGGGTGCGGATCCAGGCTAAGCCCCGTAGGCTGAGTGAACGAACGCATGTTCGAGAGCTTGAGGGATTGGCACCTCCGGCGCAACGCCCTTTACAGGTGAAGAAGCGCCGCCGATCCTCGCGGCCGGCGCAGCGCCGGCCTAACGCCACCCACCGCGCCCGCGCCAACGCCGCCAATGGACGCCACCGGCCCAACGAGGCGCCGAGGTCAAAGCGCCGCCATAGCGCCCTTCGGCCCCTAACGCCTTAGCATCCTCCCGGTGCAACCTCTGGAGATCATCGGCCGCAAGCGGGACGGCTTGGAGCACAGCCCGGAGGAGATCCGGCAGCTTCTCTCCGGCTACCTGGAGGGCAGCATTCCCGATTACCAGCTCGCCGCGTGGCTGATGGCCGTCTGCATACGGGACATGACGCGGTCCGAGACGCTGGCGCTAACCCAGGCGATGGTGGCCAGCGGCGAGAGCCTTGATCTGTCCTCCATCCCCGGCGTCAAGGTCGACAAGCACTCCACCGGCGGCGTCGGGGACAAGGTGACTCTGATCTCGGGCCCGCTGGCCGCCGCCTGCGGGGTACCAGTTCCCAAGCTGTCCGGCCGGGCCCTGGCCCACACCGGCGGCACCCTTGACAAGCTGGAGTCGGTCCCCGGGCTGAGCGTTGACCTGGAGCCAGAGCAATTCTTGGCCCAGGTCCGTCAGATCGGTCTGGCCGTGGCAGCTCAATCGCCCAGGCTCGTGCCCGCCGACAAGGCTCTCTACGCGCTTCGCGACGTGACCGCCACAGTGGCCTCGGTGCCGCTCATCGCCTCCAGCGTGATATCGAAGAAGCTAGCCGCCGGCGCCGACGCCATCGTGCTGGACGTCAAGTTCGGCCGGGGCGCCTTCATGCCCGACGTCCAGAGCGCCGCGGCGCTGGCCGAGGAGATGGTCTGGCTCGGCGAGGCCACCGGCCGCCGCGTCGTGGCGCTGGTCACCGACATGAACCACCCGCTGGGCAGGGCTGTCGGGAATGCGCTGGAGGTCCAGGAAGCGCTCGACGCACTCCGAGGTGAGGGCGACGAGGAGCTGCTGCAGGTCTGTGTCA
>JAABUQ010005872.1_pt1 | contig 19134 bp, 20 predicted proteins | sample 5560001 | NCBI WGS metagenome assembly JAABUQ01 (sample SAMN10711888, study PRJNA513371) | rock metagenome | isolation source: Antarctica rocks | place: Antarctica: Victoria Land, Finger Mt nord | collected 2015-12-18
GGACGTCCCGATCGGGACGGTGATGAGCCGGATCTATTACGCCCGAACCAAGCTCCAGTCGTATCTGGGGGACGTTGACGGACTCTGACGTTTCGAGACGATCGAATCCGCCGACGGCCCCCCGGGAGAGACTTCCGATGCGTTGCGAAGATGTGACCCGAGAACTCGCGAGCCCCACCGGCGCGGTCCCCCAGGCCGACCTGGCCGGGCACCTCGCCGCCTGCCGGGCTTGCGCCGAGTGGTCCCGCCGCGCCGCCCAGCTCGACCGGACCTGGGAGGCGACCCGCCCCCCCGACCCCTCGCCCGAACGCCTCGACGCCCTCTGGTTCGCCGCCTCGGCCGCCCTCGACCGCGCCGCATCCGCCCCCGCCCCGAGGACCCTCGCCCTGCCGGCCCGGCCCTTGAACCGGAACCGCCGCCGCTGGGCCCTCGGCGCCGCGATCGTCGGCCTGGCCCAAGCCGCCGCGATCCTGGCCGCGGCCTGGTTGCCGGCCCGGCCGGCCGACAACCCGCCGTCGAATCAGGTCGCCCCGCCCGATCCGGCCCCCCTGACGACGCAGTCCCGGCCGTCCCCGGCGCCAAGCTTCGTGGTCGCCGAGAATTACCAGACCTTGGTCGTCCACATCGACCCCGATGGCTTCCAGGTCGAGAAGATCGACACGATGCCCAAGGACGACCTGATCCCCGAGAGCAACTCCTTCCTCGCCATGAGCGAGGGCGAAAGCCTGGCCAACATGCCCAGCATGGCCAGCATCCCATGACCAAGACCCGTGAGTCTCCTCGGAACCTCCCGCCGTTAGCCCTTGCGCTCCTCTTCCTGGCGCTCATCCGCGGCCTGATGGATCCCTCTTCAACCTTGGGGGCATGGCAGGGGGCGCCGGCCCGCCAAGTGGTGATGTTCGCGGTCCACGCCACGCCGGGCGGGGTGGCGATGGACCGCAAGATCAGCCCGGCGATCCAGGCCGAGTTGCGCAAGGCGTTGCCCAACCACAGCTTCAAGCTGGTCAAGGTCAAGAGCGAACGGGTGATGGCCGGCCAGTCGATGACCGCCGACCTCGGCGACGGCTTCGGTGCCACCGCCCAGTTGCTCAACCCGCTCGACCCCAACGGCAAGGTCCAGGTCCGCTTCGAACTTTCGAGGTTCGAGTCCTCGATGTTCCAGACCGTCGTCGTCACCCCGCCCGACCAGTTCAACTACTTCGACAAGCGGCTCGACGACGGTTCGCGGCTCCTGCTCGGCATCGGGGCCCGCTGAGGTCAATCTCCAGCTCAGGTGGGGAAGCTCAACAGATGGATGTCCCTTTCGTCGATCGCGGGCCGTGCAGCGGAGACTGAGACGACCCCGCGGTGTGAACCGGCCGAGCTGGAGGCTTCGGCATCCCGAAAACGTCCCCGCCAGACGACCCTTACGTCCCTTCAGGTCCATGCGGGGGAAGCGAGTTGGCTACACCTTCACCAAGCACGGGAGCCACAACGCCCGGGAATTGACCCTGAGGCGGCGAACTCGGATCGACCCGTAGGCCAATGGTTGGACGACGCAGCGACGGAAGAGTTCATCGCCAGCAGGCTTCCCGAACTGACACAGGGCCCGAAGACGTTCGACCTGCCGCCGGGACTCGGACGGCAGATCAACCCCGACGGGACATTCATTCCCGCCACCAAAGCGATCCTCGTGCCGAGCAAGACGGGCATCAAAACCGGGTATCCCTTCGCGGAGTGAGGCGGACATGAACGCGAATCGAGAGATTCAAACACTCTCGCAAACCTTGAAGCTGGCGGATGGGCCGCAGGACTGGGGGATCATGAATTCTGATCCTTCGAGAATCGAAGAGTTCATCCGATTCCGCGAGACGGCGCCCCTGACCTCGGCCCAGCAATTCGCCATGGGGGAACTGGTTTTCGCCTCGATGAACGATGCGCTCATCGAGGGAATCGCCGTCGACGATCTCGAGCGATTCCTCGGCCTCGAGCTTCACGGGCTGCTCTGGCACGTCCGGTATTGGTCCTCGCTCGGTGGCGAGGAATTCCCAATCGCCGCCCTCCTGCGCCGGTTGGCGATTCCTGCCTGACCGAGCTTGCCGATCCTCGCCGGGATCGGATTCGGGGAGGTGGGGAGGGGCTCGGAGTGGCACCCTTTCGAAAGAAAATCGGGCCGCCACGACCGACGCTTGGGCCCTCGCCGAACGAGGACCTGCGCCGGCCGGGCGGCCGACCGCGACATTCGACGACCTGGCCGCCACTCGACCGGGAACCCGATCGACCACCAGCCCGGGCCGGACGCCGCTTTGACTTGCGCCGGGTCATCCTTGACCCGTCATGTTCCCCCGGAGGGCCGAGCCTCTCGCGAGGGCAAGGCTCCCGAGGGCGACCGCTCGTCCGGCCTTCCGTGGCCGGCTGGGCGATCGTTCGGACACCCTATGTATCGGCCCGATCGGGCCGGACCTCGAACGTTTCGCCCGATCCGCCGAGAAACCCGACTCGCCGCCGGGCCCGGCCCCGATACTATCCCAGGGCGGACCAATCCCTCGCCCTCCGCCCAACTCTCGGGATCGTCCGGAGATCGGGCGATCGGGGCGGCAGGATTGGGTTCGTTTTTCCCCCGGCCGCTCGGTTCGACCCGTCACGCCTCGGGATCCGGTTGGGTTCGTTTCGCCGGGTGCTGGTTGGGGTCGAAATCCGGATGAATCGTGGGACTGCGCAAGATGGATAAGATTGGCTTCGTTCGGGATCGCTTCCTTCGGCGGATCTGGCGGGGACCTTGGCCCCTCTCCACGAGCGCGGCACGATTGGGTTCGTTTCTCCGGGAGGTTCGCGCGGCCCGAGAAAATCCGCGACCGGCCGATCGGGGCCCGCTATGCTTGGGCTGATCCTTGGGGACGAGGTCCGAGAGCCCGATAGGGCGAGGCCGCCGGTGGAGATCCGCCCATGCCTGCCGAACGCGAGGAAGTTTGCCGGACGACCGCCGAGGCCCTCGAACGGGCCGCCGGGACGCTCGGCTCGGTCGGGGCCCTGGTCGGGTTCGACGGGTTCGTCGACGAGATCGTCGCGGTGGTCGACAAGCGGTACGACGCCGAGCGGTTCGACCCGGTCGAGACGATCGCGGCGATGGCCCGGAAGATCCTCGGGGCGTCGGGCGAGTCGAGCAACTACGAGCTCGTCGTCAAGCGGCGCAAGCTCGGCGGGAACGGGCCGATCATGGCCAACGCCCTGGCCACGCTCGGGCTCGACGTGACCTATATCGGCAACCTCGGCTACCCGACGATCCACCCGGCCTTCGCCGACTTCGCCACCCGGGCGAAGGTCATCACCATCGCCGAGCCGGGCCATACCGACGCGCTCGAGTTTGCTGATGGAAAAATCATGTTGGGGAAGGCCGAAACGCTCGGCGACGTCAACTGGCCCAACCTGGTCGAGCGGGTCGGCGGGGCGAAGTTTTCGGGGCTGGTCCGGGGCGCCCGGCTGGTCGGCCTGCTCAACTGGACGATGCTGCCGAGGATGGGGGAGATCTGGGACCGCCTGCTCGACGAGGTCTTGCCGGGCATCCCTCGCGACGGCCGGACCTTGTTCGTCGACCTGGCCGACCCCGAGAAGCGGACCCGCGAGGACCTCCGGGGGGCCCTGGCCACGATCGGCCGCTTCCAGGGGCACCTCGACGTGATCCTCGGCCTCAACCTCAAGGAGGCCACCCAGATCGGCGACGTCCTGGGGCTGCCCGACCACGGCGACCGCGAGGCGTCGATCGAGGAGGACGCGGCGGCCATCCGCCAGGCCCTGGGCGTGGCCTGCGTCGTGATCCACCCCCGCAAGGCCGCCGCGGCGGCGATCGAAGGGGCCTCGGCCCGGTTCGCCGGCCCGTTCGTCCAAGCCCCGAAGATCAGCACCGGCGCGGGGGACCACTTCAACGCCGGCTTCTGCCTGGGCCGGGTCCTCGGCCTGGGCCTGGAAGAAAGCCTCTGCGCCGGCGTCGCCTCCAGCGGCTACTACGTCCGCTCCGCCGCCAGCCCGACCGCCTCGGACCTCGCGCGATTCGTGGCCGAGTTGCCGCCGCCGGAGGCTTGATCTCGGCGCAAGCGTCGATCTGGGCAAAACATGTAGGGTGGGGCTCGCCGCGCTCGACCCACCCTATATTTTTAATATATTCACAAATATGCAATATATGATAAAAATTATATGGGGATGGCGAAGCGGTCGAAGTCTTCGGCCTTGGAGACGACGGTGACGCCGTCGTCGGTGATGGTCAGGCCGCGGGCGAGGTCGGCCTCGCGATCCCAGCCGACTTCGAAGTGGGGGGGGACCTTGACGTCCTTGTCGATGATGGCCCGGCGGATCCGGGCGTGGCGGCCGATCTCGACGCCGTCGAAGAGGATCGAGTCCTCGATATAGGCGTAGCTGTTGATCCGGACGCCGGGCGAGAGGATGCTCCGGAAGACCTGGCCGCCGGAGATGATCGCCCCCTGGCAGACGATCGAGTTGAAGGCCGAGCCGCGGCGGTCGAGGTCGGCGTGGACGAACTTGGGCGGGGGCATGGGGGGCTGATAGGTGTGGATCGGCCAGTCGCGGTCGTAGAGGTTCAAGATCGGGTCGACCTGGATCAAATCCATGCTGGTTTGATAATAAGCGTCGAGGGTGCCGACGTCGCGCCAGTAGGCGCCTTCCTTGCGGTTCTCGTCGCGGAAGGGGTAGGCGAAGACGCGGGAGTCGGCGAGCATCCCGGGGATGACGTCGTGGCCGAAGTCGTGGCGGCTGGCCTCCTTGCGGGCGGCGTCGCGGAAGAGCCGCTCGTACATCACGTCGGTGGCGAAGGCGTAGATCCCCATCGAGGCCAGGATCTTGTCGGGGTGGCCGGGCATCGCCGGGGCGTCGGGCGACTTCTCGATGAACGCGAGGACCCGGCCGTCGGGCCCGACGCTGACCACGCCCAGCTCGCGCGACATCTCGCGGGGCACCGGGAAGCAGGCGATGGTCAGGTCGGCCCGGCGGTCGCGGTGGAAGGCGATCATCTCGGCATAATTCATCTTGTAGATGTGGTCGCCGGCCAGGATCAGGGTATCGCGCGGGGCGGCCTTCTCGATCGTGTAGACGTTCTGATAGATCGCGTCGGCGGTCCCCTGGTACCAGTGGTCGGCGATCCGCTGCTGGGGCGGGATGACCTCGATGTACTCGTCGAGCTCCCGGCTGAGGAACTTCCACCCCTGGTCGATGTGCCGGTTCAGGCTGACGGCCTTGTACTGGGTCAGGACGAGGATCTTGCGGAGGTCGGAGTTGATGCAGTTGGAGAGGGTGAAGTCGATGATCCGGTAGATCCCGCCGAAGGGGACGGCCGGCTTGGCCCGGTCGCGGGTCAGGGGGTCCAGGCGGGCCCCGCGCCCCCCCGCCAGGACGATGGCCAACACGTCGCGATGCACCCCGCCACCTCCCGCCCGTCCATCCCCGGAGTCGACCCGGGCGGACCTCGACCGGGCCCGCCCCGATCCATCCTACTCGACCGGGGGCCGGTCGTGGAGTGGGGTCGGCGGGACCGGCGCGGTTCAGGGGGCCAGGTCAATCCTCCTCGGCCCGGTCGATCGCGGCGTCGATGGGGAGGTCTCGCCTGACCTCGACTTGGCCGGAGGGCCAGCGGACTTCCAGGGCGTCGACCCGGTCGGCGGGGCCGAGGCCGAAGTGGACTCGGCGGTCGTCGGAGGACAGGTAGCCGCCGCCGCCGTCGACGGTCCGGACGATCCGCCTGGGGCCGACGGTGGCGACCAGGCGGGCGCCGATGGCGTCGAGGTTGGGGGCCCGGCCCCGGAGGCGGACGGAGAGCCAGCGACCCCGGCGCGGGGTCTCGTTCCAGAGCACGACGCTGGGCTCGTGGTGGTGGACGAGGTCGAGGTCGCCGTCGCCGTCGAGGTCGCCGGCGGCGAGCCCTCGGCCGATCCGCTTGGAGGCGAAGTAGGGCCCGGCGCCGGCGTTGGCGGCGGTGAACCGCCCCTGGCCGTCGTTGTGCCAGAGGATCGGCGGGTCCTCGTGGGGGTGGAGCTGGCCGGGCTCGCGGCGGATGTGGCCGTTGGTGGCGACGAGGTCGAGGTGGCCGTCGAGGTCGAGGTCGGCGAAGGCCGCCCCCAGGCTCCGGAGGCCGCGGGCGACGCCGGCCTCGGTCGTGGCGTCGACGAAGGTCCCGCCGTCGTTCCGCCAGGGCGTGTTGGGGCCGTGCCGGGTCGCATAAACGTCGGGGTCGCCGTCGCCGTCGTGGTCGGCCACCGTCACCCCCTGGCCGTACCCCTTCGACGCCAGCCCGACCGGGGCGGACACGTCCACGAACCGGCCCCCTTGATTCTCCAGGAGGACGCAGGCCGGCCCAGGCCCGGCAAGCCGGTCGCGGAGGGTGCCAGGGTCGATCGGCCCTTCGAGCCGGCCGGCTTCTTCCCCTCTCCGAATAAACATGTAGGGTGGCGCCGAGCGGAGCGAGGCCCACCGATCCGACGATCCCCCGGCCTGACGCCGCCCGGCAACTCGGATCGCAGGGCTGGTCGGAGTGGTGGGCCTCGCCCCGCTCGGCACCACCCTACATGTCTAGGAGTTGCTCAGATTGAAGGCCCGATCGGCCCCTCGATCGAGGAGATCGGATGAAGGCGGCGATTTCGGGGCCGCCGGGCGCTGCGGACGGCGCGGCCGATCTGCTACCTTGGCCCTCGAAGGCGAGGGCCTGCCGCCTCGCCGCCGCCGACCCTCTCACGAGCCAGGAGCCCCCGCCGTGATCGCCCGACCTTCTTCGCCCCGCCGGCTCCGCCTGGGCCTCCTGGCCTGCGCCCTGATCGCCGCCTCCGCCCTCGGGGCGACGGCCGACGACCGGATCAAGGACCTCCAGATCGCCGCGGTCGCCCGCAAGGGGGAGAAGGTCGCCCGCCCGTTCCACTTCGGCTCGCAAGGGCCCGGCGACGTCTTCAGCAACCACGCCTCGCACACCAACCGCCTGATCCCGGTCTACACCTTCGGCCGGAAGGTCGACCTCGGCGCCTTCACCGGCAAGAACAGCGTGTACCGCGACCCGGCCCGGCTCAAGGCCCTTTATGGATTCCTGCCCGAGCGGACCGTCAACCCCGAGGCCGAATACGCCGACCAGTCCGACCTCGCCGGGGTCCAGCGCGACGCCGTGGCCCGGGGGGTCAAGCACCTCTTCCTCGTCTGGTTCGACGGGATGGACTGGGACACCGCCCGGGCCGCCGCCATCGCCCGCTCGGGCCGGGTCTTCGATGAAGGCAAAGGCTCCGGCCTGGCCTTCCTCGACGAGACGGCCGAAGGCTCCGCCCGGGGCGGCTTCTACGTCACCAGCCCGACCCACGACAAGAACGACCCCGACCTCGACGCCCAGACCGTGACCATCCCCTCCACCGGCCTCGGCGGCGGCTACGATGCCTCGATCGCCGGCCCGACCCCCTGGACCCCCGGGCCGCTCGCCTCCAAGGCCCCGGGCTATCTCAAGGGGCAGTCGGCCAACGCCGAGGACAAGAAGGGGGTCGAGGCCGCCGGCGGCGTCCTCCACGCCTACACCGACTCCGCCCCCAGCGCCGGCGAGGCGGCCACGGGCGTCAAGTCGTACAACAACGGGATCAACGTCGCCGAAAATGGCCGCTTCGTCCCCACCGTCTTCAATCAACTCCAGAAGGACGGCTGGAAGGTCGGGACCGTTACCAGCGTCGGCTTCGACCACGCCTCGCCCGCCGCGATGTACGCCCACAACGTCCACCGCGACGACTACCAGGACCTCGGCCGCGACATGCTCGGCCTGCCCAGCATCGCCCAGCTCGACGGCCGAGAGCCGCCGCACTCCGGCCTCGACGTCGTCATCGGCGCCGGGCTCGGCGAAGGGGGCAAGCAGGCCGACATGGCCCGCCAGCAGGGCAAGAACGTCGTCGAGGGCAACGCCTACATCGCCGACGCCGACCTCGTCGCCATCGACTCGAAGAATGGCGGCAAGTACGTCGTCGCCCGGACCGAGGCGACAATCCCCGGCGGCCGGGCCCTGATCCTCGCCGCCGACCGGGCCGCCGCCGAGGACCGCCGCCTCTTCGGCCTCTTCGGCAGGAAGGGCCTCACCCACCTCCCCTACCGGACCGCCGACGGCGGGTTCGACCCCGTCGCGGGCCCCTCGGGACGGACCGAATCCTACACCCCCGGCGACCTGTCCGAGCAGCCAACCCTGGTCGACATGACCCGCGCCGCCCTGGTCGTCCTGGCGGCCAAGCCCGAGCGGAAGTTCGCCCTCTTCGTCGAGGCCGGCGACGTCGACTTCGCGCTCCACGACAACAACCTCGACAACGCCATCGGCGCCGTCATCAGCGGCGACGACGCCGTCCGGGCCATCTTCGCCTGGGTCGAGAAGAACTCGAGCTGGGACGACTCCGCCGTCATCGTCGCCGCCGACCACGGCCACTACCTGGTCCTCGACGACCCCTCGGCCATCGCCGGGGCCGCCAAATAGATCCAAACCTCCCCATCCAGGCCCCGGGACCTTTTCAACCATGTCGACCCGCGTGCGGTGGCTGGGCCACTCCTGCCTCCTGATCGAATCCGGCGGCCAGGACGCCCTGATCGACCCGTATCTCACCGGCAACCCCAAGGCCGCCGCCGGGCCCGAAGAGGTCCCCGCCGACGTCATCCTCGTCTCCCACGGCCACGAGGACCACGTCGGCGACGCCCTGGCCATCGCCCGACGGACCAAGGCCCCGGTCGTGACCAACTACGAGCTCGGCCGGTGGTTCGAGGGGCAGGGGATCGAGGAGGTCCGGGGGATGCAGCACGGCGGCGGGATGCAGGTCTCGCCGGCCTTCCACGTCCGCCTGACCGTCGCCTTCCACGGCTCGACCCTGCCCGGCGGCGGCTACGGCGGCAACCCCTGCGGCTTCCTCGTCACCTGCTCCGACGGGACCAAGCTCTACGACGCCGCCGACACCGCCCTCTTCGGCGACATGAAGCTCATCGGCGAGGCCGGGATCGACCTGGCCATGCTCCCCATCGGCGACTACTTCACGATGGGCCCGGACGACTCGATCCGGGCCATCAAATTGATCCGGCCCCGGTTCGTCCTGCCGATCCACTACGGGACCTTCCCGCCGATCGAGCAGGACGCCCGCGCCTGGGCCGCCCGGGTGATGGACGAGACGGAGGCCGAGCCGGTCGTCCTCGAACCGGGCGGCTGGTTCGCGATCCCCGGATCGGACGGCCCGAAATGACCGACGCCCCGCCCGATCTCGCGATCGGGCGGGGCGTCGTGGGCCCTCCTATCGGGTCGCGGTCGCTCAGGACTGGACCGTGCCGATGATCTGGTTGTTCATGATGATCGCCCCGGCGGGGACGATCGAGCCGGCGGGGATGGTCGAATTGATGATGTAAGCACGACTGCCGATGGAAGACCCGGTGCCGATCACCGAGGTCGCCACGACGGCCCCGGAGCCGATCGCCACGTCGTCTCCGATGGCCATCGGGCCGGCCGGTCCGCCGAGGATCGTCGCGCCGTCGAGGGCCGTGAAGTTCGACCCGATCGCGATCGCGCCGACGTTCAGGATCCGCACGGCGATGGTGGTCGTCGTGGTGGTGGTAATGGCGACGCCCGCGGCGTTGATGCCCGTGGTGGTGACGGCCGTGGTGCCCGCCGTGGCCGTGCCCGGGCCGGGCGTGGTGGTGACGGTGACGACGGTCGAGGTCGTGGGCGCACCGGTCGCCGGCGTGATCGCCGTGGTCACGGTGGAGGTCACCTGGTTCTGGACCTGGCCGAGGGGCGCGTGGATCGAGACGTTGTTGCCGATGTGGGCGATCGGCCCGCTGAAGGTGATCGGCTGACCTTCATCGGCCCGGATCGAGACGTTCCGGCCCAGCGCCGCCGCGACGCCCTGGGGGGCCCGCGGGAACGTGACGGCCCCGATGATCCGGTCCGGGAAGGCGAAGGCGTGGTTGATCGCGAGGGGGGCCTGGACCCCGCCGATGAGGAACGTCGGGTTGCCCGCGGTGGCCTCGAAGGCGACCCGCGCCGAGCCCGGCTCGGGGCTCGCGCCCAGGACGTTGTTGAGCTCGCCGAAGAAGATCGTGGAGCCGGTCGCGGCGACCGCCGCGGGGATCGGCCCGGCCGTGGCCGCGCCGCCCGCGGCGCTGTTGCCCTGGTAGAGCATGGCATAGCCCGAGGCCAGCGCGGTGTTGGCCGTGATCGTCGCCCGGGCCGTGGTCGGCGCCGGGTCGGTCGCCGTCACCCTCACGACCAGGCCGAGCGAGGGGGTCGTGGCCTGGGCGTTGTTGGTCACGTTGGCGCCCGGGAGGACCCGGAAGCCGGTCGGCACGATCACGCCGGGCCCGACCCGAGCCAGGGCCCCGACGAACGCACCGGGCTGGATGATCGCCCCGTCGATGACGGCTCCGGCACCGATCGAGGTGGCCACGGCGGCCGTCGCCGCGGTCGAGCCGCTCGACCCGCCGATCGCCGCCGGCCCGATGATCCGGGCCCCGGTGCCGACCACCACGTTGTCGCCGATGAAGATCCCCCCGACGCCGGTGGTCCGGCCCGCGCTGGCGATCAGCGCCGCGTTGTCCTGGATCGTCGAGGTCGACCGGACCTTGATGTACCCGCCCCTCGCGTCGAGAGTAGCGTCGGGGGCGATGAAATCCCTCTGGCCGATCGACGTCCGGCCTCCCGCGAAGACCTTGACCGAGGGGTCGACATAAGTGGCGGTCGCGTAAGCCGATTCGAGGGGCAGGACCGGGGTGTTCGGCCGGATCGGCACCGCGCCCGGCGAGCTGTTCAGGATCGCCCGGACCTCGGCCGCGACGGTAAATTGACCGCTCATCACCAACCGCTCTTCCATCCGTTCGGCGAGCGGCCGGAACGCTCGCGAATCGCGCCATGCCCCGGTTTTCATGGAATCACCCCTGCCAGAAGGCTCGGACCCTGGGCCGGTCGAACATCGAAGAAGTCCCTTTCCTCACGAATCCAGGGACCGCCCGGCCACTCCTCCGCTCGGAAACATACACGGCAAGCGAGGTCCGGGCAATTTAGGTCGATCTGACGGGAAGCCGGAAATACGCCGAATGCACATTTTGGTGATCTTGCGGGATATAACGATGGAGACGCGCCGATGTCGGGAGCCGCTTCGATCCACGGGAACCCTCCGATCGCCCTCCCTTGGGGCGATGGTCCCGCCCTCCCTTTGGTGTTGCCCGAGGGATGGCGGGCGGTCGACGTCGCCTGGCCCGACCTGGCGGGCCGGATCGAGGATTACCCGTCGGCCCTCGGTCGGGCGATCGACGGACCCCAGGGGGGCTCGGGGCTGGGCGGGATGGTCGAGGCCAGCTCGACCGTGGCGATCGTCGTGGACGACCCCTCGCGCTGGACGCCGGTCCGCGAGGCCCTGCCGATCGTGCTCGGGCGGCTCCGGGCGGCCGGCGTACGCGATGCGGACGTCACGATTAGCGTCGGGGTCGGCAGACATCGCGCGGTGGACGTCAAATCCATGCGTCTCCGGTACGGCGACGCGGTAGTGGACGCTTACCGCTGCTTCAGCCCGCCGGTGGACGACCCGGCGAGCTACGTCAATCTTGGCACCACGGCCGAGGGGGTGCCGGTCCGGGTGTTCCGGCCGGTGGCCGAGGCGTCGGCCCGGGTCCTGATCGGCTCGGTCCTGCCGCACCTCCAGGCGGGGTTCGGCGGGGGTTACAAGCTGATCTTCCCGGGGACCAGCCACCGCTCGACCCTCGGCGCCCTCCACGCCAAGGGCCTGGGGGCGGACCAGGCCGGCCGGCTCCTCGGCGGCGACGCCTCGGACAACCCGATGCGGCGGGCGATCCGCTCGGCGGCGGCGAAGCTCGGCCCTTGCCTGTCGATCAGCCACCTGCTCGGCCCGCCGGGGACGATCCTCCGGGTCGCCAGCGGCCACCCCGACGCGGTCCAGGACGCCCTCGCCGCCGAGGCCCGCCGCCGCTTCCGCGCCCCCGCCGTCGACCCCGGCTCGGTCGACGTGGTCGTCGCCGGCAACGACCCCTGGCCCGGCGACCCGATGATGAGCTTCAAGGTCCTCCTGCAGCACCGCGCCGCCGGCCGGCCCGGAGGCGTCCTCGCCGGCTTCTTCCATACCGACCCGGCCGAGATCGACCGGACCGTCCCCATGCCCGCCCTCCGGGCCATCGCCGCCACCGGCCCCCTCGGAGGCTGGGCGATCCGCCGGGGGCTCGCCGCCGCCGACCGCCTCGCCTCCGCCCTGAAGCTCCCCAGCGAGTTCCTGATCCGCTGGGCCCGAGAGCTCGTCGTCGACCGGACCGTCCTCGTCTACGCCCCGCCGCTTTTCCAGGCCATCGGCCCCCGCCTCGGCCCGATCCGCCTCTTCGACGACCAGGCCGGCCTCTGGCAAGCCGCCGCCGCCGCCCTCCCCGGAGTCCCCGCCCCCCGCTGCCGGGTCTTCCCCCAAGGGGGCCTGACCTACTGCCCCCAGCCCGGTTGAGCGGATTCGGCGGCCCTTGCGTCGCGATCGATCGCCTGCTCTACTGGCGATCAGGTGGCGGCATTCAATCTTCCGGCGGATTCCGGATGTCCCCTTTCCAACTCCCGGCGAGGACGCGGGACCGATCCCGCCAGCCCGAGTCGGAAGGGTTTGACGCAGGAGGGTTTGCGATGGAATCGGAAGTAACCTCGGTCTTCGACTTGAGCCCCGCGGAAAAGCTCCAGCTTGTCGAGGATCTTTGGGATGATCTCGCCGCCACGCCCGATGCCGTGCCGATCCACGAATGGCAAAAGGAGGAACTCGACCGACGCAAGGCGAACTTGCGGGACAACCCGGCCTCGGGACTGACTTGGGGCGAGGTCCAGCGCAGGATCCGCGAGGGCAATGGCCGATGACCTGATCCTCGCCCCCGAGGCCCGGCAAGATCTCGAGGAGGCTTATGCTTGGTATGAGCGTCGCCAGCTTGGCTTGGGCGAGGTCTTCCTGAGTCGCGTCGACGCTTGCCTCCAAGCGATCCTTCGCCGCCCGGAGATGCTTTCGCCGGTGCTCAAGGACTACCGGAGGGCCTTGGTTCGGCGGCTCCCTTGTGCGGTCTTCCACGAATATTCGGACGGTGTGGTCACGGTCTACGGCGTCTTCCACACCTCGAGAGATCCGAAGAAGTGGCGCCGGCGGCTCGCCTGAGCCTCCAAAGCCCGACGACCAACCTCGCTTCGCGCCGCTTTTCGGCGTCACCAGATCCGTTGCCCGGCGGTCTCGGTCCGCCGATCTCGGTCGCCAGACGGCCGGGGGCGCGGAGGCGGGGTGACTTCGCGAGGTTCATCACGTCCGACACTTCCGCGGACGAGCCGCGAAAAGCAGACTTCCACGACAGTGTCGTAGTTGAATCCTCGTCGTGAGGCAACAACCCGAAGGTGGCAAATGAAACCGCTTCGGCCAATCATGATCATGGCGGTGGGACCTCCGCTGATAGGCGTGGCAGTCTCGGTGGTCGAGGTCGTCGTCGGGCATGATGGGTGGACTTCCCGGAGTATCATCATCGGGTTCGTCGCCGGGATGATCTTGGGGGCGCTCATCCTGGCTCCCATCGCGTTCGCCGAAGCGTTCCGGACCAGGTTGACCAACCTGCTCGGCCCTCACACATTCGCCATCCAATGGAATGTCTCCTTGATCATGGCCCTTGCGATGGGGTACATCCTCGGGGCCACGCGACAAGGAGCCTCGGACGGCTTCCTTGCCCTGGCCTTGGCACTCGTGTTCGTCGGTGCGATGATCAAAGTGGTGATCGGAATCTTGTTCGGGCAAGTCGAACGGGGCGGTGCCTAACCGGGCGCCGCAGCCGATCCGGCCGCGTGGCATCTTGATGGGCCCGCCGCCCCGGGCGGCGACGCCCTCCAACTGGCCTTGGCGCCGTACCACAAGCGCGATTTCCTCATCACTTGGAACTGCCGGCACCTGGCCAACGCGAACAAGTTCGGCCACATCCGCCGGGTCGATACGATGCTGGGGCTCTTGGTGCCGGCATTGGTGACGCCCCTGGAACTGCTCGGAGGCGACGATGGCCCAGGGACCGAGTGACCCGGTGATCGACGAGGTCCGCGCCATCCGGCGGAGGATCTCGGCCCGCTTCGGCCACGACCCCGCGCGGCTGGTCGCCTACTACATAGAGTTGCAAGCGAGGCACCGGGACCGGCTGATCGATCGACCGAAGGCCCCCGAGCAGGGGGACGAATCCGCCGCCTGACCTCGCGTCGCGGGGGCCTCGGCCTCATTTCACCCTAAACCCGCGTCGGCAGGTCTAATCGAGCGAACCGAACGGCGAATGATAATCCAAATGAGCATTGCGAAATCTTCATTTGACATCGGCAGGAACGACGGCTCAAGTGGTGGTCGCCCGACGGATGGCCGCCCCGCTCGAATTGGGGCCGGGCGGACCCCGCGGCGTCGGATCCACCCCACGGAGCTCGCATCCCGATGAGGATTTCTCGCAATCGGCTGCTCGGCGCCTTCGCCGCCGCCCTGGCCTTCTCGGCGCATGCCCCCCGAGCCTCCGCCGATTTCGTCCCGGCCTTCGCCGACTCGATCATCCGGCCGGACGGGCCCCGCACGACCAACGGCGGCACGACCTTGGTCAATTACTTCTTCAACGCCGAAGGGGGCGGCAACGGCACCAACGCCAGCTTCGCCGTCGCCGATTTCTCGGGGCTTCGCCTCGGCCTCACCTCGCTGTCCCAGCTCTCGCAGCTCCAGCTCCGCTTGACCGAGGCCAACGCCGGCTTCACCGTCGCGGGCCCGATCGGCGTCTACCTGAGCACCGACACGACCACCAACATCGGCCTGGGTAGCCCCCTGAGGTCCCTCGCGACGAGCGCGCCGGAGGGCCTCGGGACCCAGTTGAACAACGCCTTGGCCAACCGGATCGGCAGCTTCAGCTTCCCGACCACGGGCAACGGGGGCAGCGGCCAGGTCGACACGATCGACCTGCGGGCGGGCTTGGCGAACCTCGGCGCGTCCGCCCAGGCGGCCCTGCTGGCCTCGCTGGACAATGGCGGGACGATCCGCCTGGTGGTGGCGGCGGAGGGCGCCACCGCCGCCGCGACCTACGCGGGGATCGGCAACTTCACCTATCCGAATGGGGCCCCGACCCTCGCGGCCTCCGCCGCCCCCGCCGCGGTCCCCGAGCCGGCGAGCCTCGTCCTCCTGGGCCTCGGCACCCTCACCCTGATCGCCGCCCGGTGCCGGCGCGCCCCGCGAGCGTCCGCCTCGCGCGCCTGATCGGGGCGCCCCCGCCAGCCCCGCCGAGGAGGCTCGATCCATCGAGCCTTGGCGGGGCGAGTCTTGCCCGACCTCGCATCGCGGCGGACCCGCCCCGCCGCCACGGTTCGTGGTAAACTGACGGCTCGCTCGGGGGGCGGCCGGCCCGCCTGGGCTTGGTTGCCGGGCGAACCTCATGATGCGCCGCGCCGTCTTGTTGACCTGGTGCTTCGTCTGCCTGGCGGTGGCCGCCGGGGCCTCGCTCCAGATGTTCGTCACCCACGCGCCGGCGAAGGTCGTCCGAGATGTACCGCCGGGGTGTGAGGCGGAGATCCAACGGGCCGAGCTGTCCGGCATCCGGCGCGCCCGCGACTCGTATGACATGCCGGTCTTCCTCGCCTCAAGCCTCCTAACGGTCAACTCGGTCGCCCTGGTCAGCTTGGGCTGGCGCCGTTGATGGCCGGATCGGTCGGCGCGACGGGCCCCGATCGCCGGGCTCGATGGCATGGCGGCCGGATCGCGTCGGGTTGGGCCCGCCGAAGTTGGCCCTCGAGCGGGTCGCACGCCCTTCGGTATCATTAAGTTGTTGGAGGCCCGATCATGACACCGATTTCGCCCGTGGTTCACTGCGACCCCGACATCCTGGGCGGCACGCCGGTCTTCGTTGGTACCCGCGTCCCTCTCAACGCGCTCATCGACTACCTGGCCGGTGGCGACCCGCTTGGCGAGTTCCTGGAAGACTTCCCGACGGTCACCCGCGATCAGGCGGTCACGGCCCTGCGGATGGCGGCCCAGGCGCTGGTGGCCGATGCGCATTCTGCTTGACGAATGCGTACCGAAGCGGCTTGGGCGGAAATTGGTCGGGCACGCCATCCGGACGGTCGCGCAGGAGGGCTGGTCGGGCAAGAAGAACGGCGATTTGCTGGCACGGATGTCGGCGGCAGGGTTCGAGGTGTTGCTGACGGTGGATCAGGGCATCCGACACCAGCAGAATTTGCAGGACGCCGGCGTGGCGGTCGTGGTGATGGTCGGGGTCGGCAGCAACCAGATCGCCGACCTGGCCCCGCTGGTGCCCGACGTCCTGGCGACCCTGAGCATGGCGCAGGCGGGCGATGTCATCGAGGTTCGGGCCTGACCTCGCGCCGAGGTCCCGCCCCTTGTGGCCAGAGATCAGCCCGGCTACCATGTCGGACACCTGTCAGTCATTGGTCGGAGGGTTGGTCGCATGGCGATGGGTCTGGGGCCGGTGTTCGCGATGGAGTGGGTGACGACGGCCCGGCGATGGCAGGGGTATGCCGGGCGGTCGGCGTTCGTGGGGGTGTTGCTGCTGGGTTTGGCGAGCGTCTGGATGTCGTCGGTGTGGGGGCGGCCCCCTTTGACGATCGGCGAGGCGGCGGGGGTGGGGCGGGGGTTCTTCGCGGCGATCGCCCTGGTGCAGATCGTCTCGATCTTGCTGGTGGGGCCGACGGCGATGGCCGGGGCGATCTGCCAGGAGAAGGCGCGGGGGAACCTGGGCTTGCTGCTCCTGACCGACCTTTCGGACGCGGAGATCGTCCTGGGCAAGCTCGGGGCCCGGCTGGTCCCGGTAGCGGCCCTGGTCTTTTGCGGCTTGCCGGTGCTGGCCCTGGGGACTTTGTTGGGGGGGATCGACCCCTTGGCCCTGTTCGGGTTGCTCCTGATCTCGATCGGGGTGGCGGCGCTGGGGGCTTCGATCGCGTTCACCCTGTCGGTCTGGGGGACCCGGGCGCACGAGGTGTTGCTCGCCACGTTCGCGGTCTACCTGGTCTGGCTCCTGGGCCTGCCGGTCTGGGAATTCTTCACCTGGTTCCGGGGATTCCCGCCGTTGCCGAGGTGGGCGATGTCGGCGCACCCGACGTTCCTGGCCTTCGCCCCCTACGTCCGGCCGGCTCGGGTCTCGATCCTCGATTACCTGGGCTTCCTCGCCGGCTCGCTGGCGGTCTCCGCCGGGCTGATCGCCCTGGCGATCCGGCGGATCCGGGCGGTGGTCGTCCGCCAGGCGAGCGGCGGGGCCGGGCGGGTCGCGACCCGGGGCCGGTCCCGGGGGCCCGACCTCGACCGGAGCCCGATCCTCTGGTACGAGTGGCACCGGAAGCGGCCGACCCCCTGGCTCCGGGCCCTGATCCGGTTCAACCTGGTAATCTCGGTCGTCTTCAGCGCCCTGGCGGTCGAGGACAGCCTCCGCCCGAACACCCCGTCCCCGGGATGGTTCCCGTCGTTTGTGAATGCGTTCCAGGTCGCCATCGGGATGATGCTCCTGGTGGTCCCCGCCGCCCTGGCGACGGCGGAGGAGCGGTCGAGGGGGAGCCTGGACATCCTCCTGACGACGCCGATCGCGTCGTCGAGCGTCGTCCTGGCCAAGTGGTGGGGCGTGTACCGGCAGGTCCCGACGGTCGTGGCCCTGCCGACGCTCGTGGCGTCGGTCCTGGCCGGGGTGAGGGAGGGCCGGGGGCCTTGGGGTTGCGTGGCCCTGATCGTCGCCGAGATCCTGGCGATGGGGGCGTTCTGGACCAGCCTGGGCCTGGCGGTCTCGACCTGGGTCCCCCGGGTCGGCCGAGCGGTCTCGACGGCCGTCTCGCTCTACGTCCTGGGGGTCCTGGCCCTGCCGGTCCTGGCGATGTCGATCTTCTCGGGCGGCGGGCCACTAGGCCACGGCCTGGCGATGGGCAGCCCCTTCTACGGGTTGTTCGACCTGACGATCGGGATTGTGTCGCCCCACGATGTCGCCCACCTCGCCCGCTGGGGCTTGGGCTGGATCGCCTTCCACCTGGTCGCCGCCGGCTTGCTCCTGCTGGCCACCCTGGCGACGTTCAACGCCCGGCTCGGCCGGATCCCCGAGCGGTCCCGCCCCCGCAAGTACGCCCCCTCGGCGACAGTCCCCCCGAGGCGCCGGCGCGGCCTGACCGTCCGGGGCGGGATGGCCCTGGTCGCGGTCCTGGCGGGGCTGCTCGGCCTGGGCGACGCGGTCTGGCTCGCCCCCTACCGCCGCGAGCACCCGGCCGCGGAAGCCGGTTCGCCTTGACGGGCCGGGGGAAGGGGCCGATATTCGTCCCCCGAGGGGCCTGGGCTGATCGGGGAGCGGGGGATGGATCCATGAGCCGACGATCGATCCGGGTCGCCCGGGGGTTGTTCTGCCTGGGCTGGCTGGGGGCGCTGGCCTGCGCGTGCAAGGGGGGGGCGACGGCGATCGGGACGACGCCGGAGCACCTGATGGCCTTGATCCCGGCGGCCTACCTGGCGGCCTGGGGGCCTTACTTCCTCTTCTCGACGAGGGGCCCGGCGGGGAAGGGGGGGCGGTTCCTCGCCGCGTCGACGGCCATCGCCTTCAGCCTGGCCTTGTTCGAGATGCCGGCGGCGTTCGGCCCGATCGACTACCGGGCCGTCTTCTCGACCCCGACGCCCCCTTGGCGGCGCCCCGGCAACCGGCCCGACCCCGAGCTCGTCTTCGTCAGGCAAGGGCACCGGCACGACCGGCTCCGGTTCTCCGGCGCCGACGTCCACCGGCTCCGGGGGGCCTCGGGCTCGGTCTACCTTTGCGAGCTCCTGACCGACCGCGACGGCTTCCGGAACGACTTCGATCTCCGCTCCAGCGACGTCGTCGTGCTCGGCGACTCCTTCATCGAGGGGTTGCAGGTCCGGGCCGAGGAGCTGGTCTCGGCCCGCCTGGCCGATCGCCTGGGCCGAGCCGTGGTGAACCTCGGCCGGACCGGGTACGGACCCCAGCAAGAGTTGGAAGTTCTCCGCCGGTTCGGCGTCCCGCTCCGCCCCAAGACGTGCGTCTGGGCGTTCTACGAGGGGAACGACCTCCAGGACGTGGCGTCCTACGAGGCCGACCGCGACCTGGCCCGGGGCGACCGGCCCGAGTCGGGCCCCCGGGCCTGGTACGACCGGAGCCTGACGA
>JAABUQ010005873.1_pt1 | contig 19131 bp, 16 predicted proteins | sample 5560001 | NCBI WGS metagenome assembly JAABUQ01 (sample SAMN10711888, study PRJNA513371) | rock metagenome | isolation source: Antarctica rocks | place: Antarctica: Victoria Land, Finger Mt nord | collected 2015-12-18
GTAGTTGTCTGCTCTCCGTCTCAAAAACCTCAAAAACCCAGGTTTGCTCCTCTTTTCAACAGGCCAGTTAGCCCATTAGTCCTGTTTCTTCTTCCGACTTCCTGTTCCTGCCATGGGCAAACCCCAAATCAGTTCAATCACCGTCTCAAAAGAGGTTAACGGTTTGCCGTGCCAATTGATGGAAATGTAAGAAAAGAGTCGGTGTTCGATCTTATTCCATTTACTGGTAGCCGGAGGCAGATGGCAAACAGTGATGGTCAAACCAGTCTGCGTCGCCAACTGTTGTAGATGCATCTTCCATAACCGGTTACGAGTTCCATTGGACCCGCCTCCATCCGCCAGGATGAGCAGTTCGTGGCTGTCGGGGTACAGGTCCTTTCCCACGCTTTGCCACCAGCGTCGAATGCTCTCCACGGCAAATGCGGCAGTCTCATGGTCAATGCCCACATTGACGAAGCCTCTGTTGTGGACGAGATCATAGATGCCATAAGGAATGGCTTTTCCGTCTGCGATGGAGCGGTAATCATATACATTGACAGTCGTGTCCTGCCCTTTGGCTTGCCATTCGCACCCGTTGTTTTTGAACGTGCCAATGAGTTCTTTCTTCTTACAATCCACCGAAATCATCGGCTTGCCTGCCGCTTCAAAAGCTTTCCCGGTGCGATTGATTTGCTGAAATTGGGCGTCTCGGTCGGCATGTACGGTTCCCTCAATCGTCTTCTTGTTCGCTTTGAGGGAAAACCCCATCCCTTTTAAGCGTTCCCGGATGGCAGTCTCGCCCATTGTATGGCCCTGGCTCTTGAGGGCTTCCTTGAGCTTGCTCATCGATTTGATCGTCCACTGCACCAGGCTTTGCGGATCTCCTTTCGGCTCAAGCAGTGCCTCCAAATCGCTAGATAAAGTCGCGTCCTTTGCGATGGCTTGCTTCCTCCCTCCTCCTTTCCTGCGGATTCTCCCTCCCGGCTCATAGAGATCTCCTGCCTCCAATTCTTGGAGTCCCTTGCGGATCATCTTGCGCGTGACTTCTGCCTCGCGAGCCACCTGGCTGATCCCCCCTGGGCCTCTTCGCTTGGCCTCGGTCGCCACATATAGCCGCCATTGCCGCTCATTGAGCATTCCGTGCATCACCTGGTATTGCTTTTGCTGAGAAAAATCTATCATGCCTCAGCATCTCACATTTGTCCTCCTCTGGATACTTTATTTTCGTGAGTCCCCTTAGGTTGGTTCTGGCATAACGATTAAGAGGACGGAAAACATCCTCAATTCTCTCGCGTTTCACTGTTTGTGCTCATTCATTCAAATGAATGAGCACAAACAGTGAAACGTCATGCGCATGAGGCGCACCAACCCTGATGAGGTTTCTATACAGCCTCAGAAGAAACCCGCTGGCTAAGCTCACCCCTGTGGTTCGAGGATGTAATCGTCGCAGTACGCAACGCCCGACCCACCGGGATCTTTATAACAGTAGATGTCGGCGCTGGTGTTCGTTGCTCCGGTGGTAAAGGTTGAGCAGCCCTGCTGATAGCTCGTACTGGTGAGCACCACGTTCTCTTCAGTTCCACCGTAGTACTTAACCCCGGCAACCTTGACCACTTCGCCTGCGATGGCCACTTTCGCCCAGCCACACAGGACATAGGAGGTGTTTGGCGCGAGACCCGTGACCGTCTGATCCGCCCCGCTGCCACTTGCCCCAAGCTGCATGGCATAGTTTCCGCTGTGTTGGTTCGCGTTCACCACCGTTGCGCCGTTAGATGTCGACCAGCCGCTGGCCGATCCCGTCTCAAAGCCGGGATTGGTGATGAGGGGCAGGCCCTGTGGTTTGAGAGTGTAATCGTCGCAGTACGCGACGCCCGACCCACCGGGATCTTTATAACAGTAGATATAGGCGCTGGTGTTCGTTGCTCCAGTAGTAAAGGTTGAGCAGCCCTGCTGATAGCTCGTACTGGTGAGCACCACGTTCTCTTCAGTTCCACCGTAGTACTTAACCCCGGCAACCTTGACCACTTCGCCTGCGGTGGCCACTTTCGCCCAGCCACACAGGATATACACTGTATTGGGCGTCAGACCCGTGACCGTCTGATCCGCTCCACTGTTATTAGTCCCAAGCTGCATGGCATAGTTTCCGCTGTGTTGGTTCGCGTTCACCACCGTTGCGCCATTATACGGAGACCAGCCGCTGGCCGATCCCGTCTCAAAGCCGGGATTGGTGATGAGGAGGCCCTGCGGTTTGAGGGTGTAATCGTCGCAGTACGCAACGCCCGACCCACCGGGATCTTTATAACAGTAGATATAGGCGCTGGTGTTCGTTGCTCCAGTAGTAAAGGTTGAGCAGCCCTGCTGATAGCTCGTACTGGTGAGCACCACGTTCTCTTCAGTTCCACCGTAGTACTTAACCCCGGCAACCCTGACCACTTCGCCTGCGGTGGCCACTTTCGCCCAGCCACACAGGATATACACTGTATTGGGCGTCAGACCCGTGACTGTCTGCTCCGCTGCACTGTTATTAGTCCCAAGCTGCATGGCATAGTTTCCGCTGTATTGGTTCGCGTTCACCACCGTTGCGCCGTTAGACGTCGACCAGCCGCTGGTCGATCCCCTTTCAAAGCCAGGATTGGTGATGATTGGTAGACCCGGAGCCGTCGCAGCCCCCTGCACATAGATTGGATTGCCGCTCAAGGTCAGTGTAACCTGGCCATTAACCGGCTGGACCGTCTGACTCGTGCCCATCATGCTGACCACGGTGAGCGCGCTGGAAGCCGAGAGCGTGATATTCGTCGAGCCAGCCGTGGTCCACAGCACGCGCAGGTTATCCGAGCCGTTCTGGCTGAACACCTCATCATAGACCCCGTTGTTCTGATTCTGCGCGGTCTCAAACGTCTCGTTCGCGAGTTGGCGAGCCATGACCGCGTAGGCTGTGTACGACGGCTTTGGCGTATAGCTGCCTGCCGGATCGGGGAGACGGACCACCCCGAAATGATCTTCGGTATAATTAGGATCAGTACCTCCATCTAAAGAAGCATACAGGAAAAACTTCTGCGTGCCACCTGCCAGAGCCAGTGCCGCGCTCCGAACCACATAGGCCGCCTGGGTGGGTTCATCCACACGTGAGCAGCAGGTCGGCCACCCCAACTCCGTGATCCAGATGGGCTTGGGGTACCCATTGTTATCCTGCCTGATCAGATTTTCTGTGGCGATCACTTCCTGATCGATCGGCCCTGTTTCGGGAGCAGCCGCCTGTCCGGCTGTATAAGGATGAATGGAGAGCGCATCCAGATAGTGCAGACCACCAGCTTGAAAAAGGCTGGTTTCCCAGTTCAGATCAAGGCCACCGGTTGATCCCCCAATGACGGTCACACTGGGACGCACTGCTTTGACTGCCTGATAGGTGTACTGAAGCAAGGTGGCATAACACGCAGCGCTTCCGGCACATGGCCCACTTGCAAAGCCGGTGTATTCGTTATAGACTTCCACCATCTTGAGTTGAGGATAATGGGTCACGACCGCTTTGGCAAAGTTGGCAAAGGCGGTATAGCCCGCGGTATCATAGGGCGTCTGTCCACCATCGTAGTTGGTATTATTGTAGTCCAGAATGAGCAGTGGATTCAGCCCATTTTGCTGCAAGGCAGTCATCCAGGGATCGGTGGAGCTAAAGTTATAGACTCCGGGTGTTGCTTCCACAACTTGCCAGGTCATGTCCTCACGAATGTTGCCGATTCCGAGCGTCGTAATCACCGGGTCGAGGTTGGGGTCCATGCCGTCCCGGAAATGGGTTTCCGCGCCGAAGGGGGAATTCGCGGGCGTGGTGAAAGGTGCCACCATAGTAAAACTAATCTGCTGGGTCACGGCGGGACTCACCGTGTTATCGGTGACGTTGAGCAGATAGTAGCCATCGGGTTCTTGGGGCAACGTCACGGTGGCCTGACCGTTGGAGACGGTCAACGGTCCACCACTGCCAACTTGCTTGCCCGTAAAATCGGTGATGGTATAGCTGATCGTGCCACTGCTCTGCGTGGTTTTCACTGGAATGGGGTTATTGGAACTCGTATCAAGAAACACGGTGTTGGGAACGGCGGCAGCGTGGGCCGTGTGCGGCTGTGCCATAAATTGCCAGGTCGTGAGGGTGAGCACCAGGAGACCGGCGATACCCAGTAGACGCAAGGGTCGAACGATCCTTTGCTTTTCCATGAGAAGATTCCTTTCGCGAAGTCATGGGGATCACTCCCCAAACAGGTTCATCAATGAGCCAACAGGTGACGACAGAATGACACGACGGGTTGTCATTCCTCTCAAGACAACAGAGCCTTCTGCACCCAAGCGGATGCTGTGCCCGTCTTTTGGGATGCGCACCATGCCGCATCCTGTGCACAGCGCGCCAACGGCTTCACCCCCTTTCTCACTGCTCTCCCTTCAGAGAAGGGAACGTATAAGCAATTCTGTCAAAAGCGGAGTACAAAGCGAAAACGCCCGTCATCCTCGTACCATTGCGGAAAGTTCGTACCCCAGACATTGTTGTACAGATTAAAATGAATCCCTTTCTCCATGTGTGGCTGTTGGTTAGGGAAATTGAGGAGCGATGGCTTACCTGGTGCGACCAGCGGAGCATCCAGCGTTTCAAAAAACACCTCTCGTCCGTCCTCTGCATAACGCACACCGCGCTCAACTGCGTGCAGGGTGCGATTCCCATTGGATACGACCTCCAACGGCGAGATCCATTGGCCCATTTTGTGTAGACTCCACCGCCCTTGCTCCGTTTCTGCGGGAGAAAAAGAAAGCCAGAGTGCTTCCGGCAAGCGGTTGGCCTGCTTCTCAAACCATTGCAGCGTCATCTCGATCATGGGTTCAGCATGGGGAAAGGTCAATTCCAGCGTCACCACGCGAGGAGCCCCATAGGTCTGCCAGCTCTCTTGCGGCATCTCCATCTGGAGCACGAGAGAAACAGCCTCGTTATCCGCGCGCTGCTGCATGTTTACTAACCTCGGATGCCAAAGCTGATAGGCATCCACGTCCTGATCGATACCGGGTTTGGTGAAGTCCTCACGCGCCCACTCCGCCGTTTCAGCTTTGTTCCAGATATACTGTGCAAAAAAACGCTCGTACTCCCTCTGAGAAAAAAGCTCGTAGAAAAAGAGTGCCAACGGATGCTCTGGAGTGGCCCAGATGCGCCCGCTCTGCTTCTCCTGTAACCAGATCAGCGCGCCCTGTTCGCTCACTCCCAGTGTGAAATAGCGAGTTTCCAAATGTGCGTGCCAATCTTCGACTGGCTGAAAACCCTCTGTTACAACGGCTTGCGGCTCCAATTGCGCGAGAACCGCGCTTGCCTCCGTGAATTCGTCAGAATCTCCGAGAGCCGCCAGAGCCGTTTGGGCATACGCGCGTTGTTCTGTCCACGAGGACGCAAGCAACCGGAAATTGACTGCGTCACGCATAGAACGCAGTTGCTCTGGGCGATAATGCGTATAATCAGCCAGATACGTTTTTTCATCCAGGCCCCAGGTATGCTCAGCCACGAGAAACAACGTCTCACTGAACGACCGCACATGGGCATCCTGCTCACTTAGACGACCAGTTGCCAGCCATTGGCGGCGCAACCGACTCAACGCACGGTACTGCCCCACTTTTTGGGGATCGGACCCAACGCCATGAATCCAGCTATCGCCCAGTTCGTCCGTGACCACAGGAAAGTGGTCTTTGAGTGGCAAAATGGCGCGCGCGAAGGCATCCAGGGTCGAAGCAGTAATCACCGCCCCTGGCACCTGCTCACGCAGATGGGTGAAAGCTGCCAATGCCTGCTCACTGGTCTGGGGACCGATATTATCCAGCGTATGCGCGAAAGCCAGCGCGGCATCCGCACCGGGTACGAACATCAGATCACCATACGACCCCGGCTGGTACATCACCAGTACCTCAGTCTGGCTCGCTTGATCGCGCCAGATAAACAGGGGCGGCACATCCGGAGCCGTCGAGCCGGGGTTGACCCCGATATGCAAGAACTGGATACCCGCCTGAGCCAGCAACGGCACAATGGCGCGTGTATGCCCCGGTACATCGGTCATTTTGCCCGCGATGGTTTGCCGGCCAAATCGCCGATCCAGTGTGCGCGACACATTCAGGCCAAACGCAAAGAGCGACGCATCCAGCAATTCGCTATGGGTGGTGACCGGCAAGGCATGCCAGGTGAGATCGCCCTCTCTGACCGCTTGCTCGATCACGGCGCGCTCCTGGGCTGACGCCTGCTCCAGATACTCGTATAATATCCAGGCTCCCGTCGTCCAGAGAAAGCGTTCCGGTCCACCGCGCGCACGGAGCGCGCGCGCAGTCTCCATAGCCTGGGGAAAGTACACGCGGAAATAGCGTTGTTGCACCTGCTCCGCCAGTTCTGTAAAGCCGAGATCCAGATGCGTTTTAAACAGCAAATGTACCTGTTGGATTGCGTGTGTCGTCATGAAATCGTGTCTCTTTCATTTGAGCGAGCCGGATACAATACTGCGTACATAGAAGCGTTGAGCGAAGAAAAACAACAGCAGGACGGGTGCCACAAAGAGAATCGAACCTGCCGAAAGCACATTAGTAAAGATATCGCTGTGTGCATCGACATAGCCATTGGCCATCGCCACCGCCAGGGTGGTATTATCCTGGCTCAAAAACAACTTGGGCGCGAACCAATCCCCCCAGGTTGCGGTGAAGGAAATTACGAACACGGTGACAATGACTGGCAGCGACAGCGGCAGGAAGATCTGCCAGAAGATACGAAAGTAGCCACAGCCATCCATCACTGCCGCCTGCTCGAGCTCTTTGGGGATACCCAGGAAAAACTGACGAAACAGAAAGCTCATATAGGGTGCGCTGGCCAATCCCCACAAGATCCAGGGCCAGTAGGTATCAATCAGTTGAAAATGGGCGAACAAGACATACGTGGGAATCAACGTTAAGGTCTGTGGCAACATAATCGTCGAGATCATCACCACAAACAAGAATTTTTTGCCACGTCCGGGCAAGCGTGCAAAGGCAAATCCCACCAGCGCGCTGCTTAGCGTCACCAGCAGCGCGTAGCTGGTAGACAAGAACAGCGAGGTTCCCGCCTCCTGTAGGAAAGGAATCATCGTGACCGCCTGCACGAAGTTGTTCCATTGCGGCACCGCTGGCCACCAGTGAATCGGATAGGCCGCCAGTTCGCCATAGGACTTGAGCGCCGTTACCACCATCCAGGCAACGGGAGCCAGGAAGAGACTTGCCAAAACAAGCAGCACCAGGTAGATCACCATATTGGTGCGCAGAGTCGCGTCGTGCCTGGTGGACGACTGCTTACGATGGTGCACGGATGTCGCCATGTTATCGGCTCCCTTCGTTGTCAATTTCGTAGTACACCCAGGTGGCACTACTGCGGAAGACCAGCAGCGTGATCAGCAAGATCAACGCGAACAAAACCCACAGTAAGGCCGATCCATAGCCAAAACGCTGAAAGGTAAAGAATTCGGTATAGACATGCACCATATAGAGCTGATTGCCTGCCGGAACATTCGCGGTAGTTGCCCCCGCGCCAGCTGTAGTTGTGTTTGGTGCCAGCAGGAGTGGCTGAATCAAGGTCTGTAAGGCATAAATGATGTTGGTGACCACCTGGAAAAAGAGCACCGGTGAGATGATCGGCACCGTGATTTCCCAGAGGCGGCGCCACGCACCAGCTCCATCAATCTTCGCAGCCTCCAGGAGATCGGTGGGCACATTTTGAAGACCAGCCAGGGAGATAATCATCCCGCCCCCCATCCCCCAGAGCACCATCACAATCAACGCGTAAAACGCGGTCGGATCAATCAGCCAGGTCACAACGGGGCCATGAAAGATTTCCAATAGGGCATTCGCGATGCCGGAGTCACGATTGAAGACCAATTGCCAGACGATGGCCGAGGCGACAATCGGCACGACCGAAGGCAGATAGAAAATCGTGCGAAACAAGCCCATCGCACGCATGCGCCGATTCAAAAGGACTGCAAGGCCCAGACCCCCAGCGACACTGAGTGGCACCGTGATCGCGGTATAGAGCACGGTGCGCACCATGCCCTGCACCGCGAAGGGGTCGGCAAAAACCTCGAGATAATTACGCCACCCAACCCAGCGGAAATGCTCATTGATGCCATCAAAATTGGTAAAGCTAATCATCAGCGCGTAGGCCAGCGGGAAAACCGTTAGCACCACGAAGCCAAGCAACCAGGGTGACGCAAAGAGATAAAAACGCCCAGAGGAGCGCAAGAAGCTCTTGCGCGCTCGCCGGTTGCGTGGACGCAGGACCGCTGGCACCGTGACTGGGGGAGAAAGTGGAATAGTTGCCATAGCACAAACCTTTCTTGTCTGCAAGCAGCAGGGGCTGGCTCAGCAGATCAGCTGCCCAAGGCATCCCATCCTCTGAGCCAAAACCACCCTGGGACAGACCTAGCTGATCTGCTGTTGACCCTGCTGCGCTAACTGATTGATTGCTGTTTGCAACTGCTGGGCTGCATGCGCCAGATCTGCCTGCCCTTTCATTACCGGAACGAGGTATTGGGAGATCACGTTTTCAAAGGCCGCATCACTGACGTAGGGCGAGAAATGCAGCACCCTTGAATTCGGCAATGCCGTTTGCTCAACCGTATACGCGGTTTTCTGCGCGGGCAGGCCCTGAGGCAGCGCGGACATGAGGCTCTGAAAAGCGGGCAGGCCATTGCCCTGCGTCACGCGTTGCTTCCCACCAGTCGGTCCCAGAAAGAACTCCATCAGTTTCCACGCCTCGTCCTTATGCTGACTCTTCGCCGAGATCCAGGCCCCCGTGCCGGCAAAGCACGCATTGACGAGGGTCGGACCAAATTGGGGAGCTGGAGCAAACCCCACATAATCGGGCAAGGTATTATTAAACTTTTGGTACAAGGCACCGCCAAACCAGTAGCCCCAACCAGAGATCGCTTCGCGGTCCGCCACAAATAAGGCATCAGCCCCATTCGTGTCGGGGTCCAGGGGAGAGGGACCAACGTGGGCCTGTGCCCAGTCTACATACCATTGGAGCGCCGCCAGGGCGTCGGGGCTGGTCAGGTTGACCTGGGTAAAATCGGCATTCCACAATGGCTGATCCCGTTGAGCAAGCATCTGAAGCAAGTGCGCCTGGGTGGTAAAACCCCAGATAGGATCTAAGCCGTAGACCTTGATTTTGCCATTGTCGCGGACAGTCAACTGTTTGCCAATGGCCAGCCAATCAGCATAGCTCATGGGCGTTGTCGCACTGGGATACGGCACCTTCGCCGCATCAAAAAGTTTCTTGTTATACCAGAACATCGCATCCTGGGACCAGTCTTTGACCATCCCATAACGTGGCCCCTGGCCAACACTATGGCCATCCCAGCGATAGACGTCATTGATGGGCAACAGATCCGACTCTTTGAACGCAGTCGTCTTAGCAAAATACGAGCTGAGATCCGCAGCCAGGCCACGCGCCGCCGTATTGGGCATCGCGGGGGCACCCTGAGAACGGACAAAGTCGGGGGGATTGCCTGCCGCGAGCATAGAACTCAAAACCGTATCATCGTATTCCAATTGTTTGATTTTAATGTTGGGATACAACTGCTGAAATTGCGCCTGCTGCGCTGGCAAAAATTCGGCTTTGTTATACATCACTGTCAGGGTGACGGGGCCACTGTTCGTGGTCGTTGCTCCACCTCCACAGGCTGCGAGAATCGAGCCTGCTCCAGCGAGGGTACCAGTTGTAAGGGCTGCCGTTTGCAAAAACCGGCGTCGGTTCATCTGAGTCATGAAATAGTTCCTCCACTGTCTGTTTCAACAAACAGAACTTTCTGGCTTCTTTGGCAAGATTGCGATAATATGGCGCGTAAGGGTTTTCCTTGAGGCAGAGAACCTCACTGATCCACTGCCAATAGTCCTGTCATAGAAAGCTGAATACCTCCTTTCACCATTTGCTCTCCCTATCCTGCGGTGAGACCACCATCAATCACAAGAGCTGATCCTGTGCAGAAACTTGCGCTCCGCGTCAATAAGAAGCAAATCCACTCTGCTATTTCTGTCGCTGTGCCCAGCCTTCCAAGTGGCTGACGAGCAATCAAGGCACGCCGCGTCTCATCGGGCTGTCCACTTTGTGTCATGAGCCGGTCGACCCAAGGGGTATCAACCGTTCCAGGACAAAGAGCAACGGTTCTAATGCCTTCGCTGGCGTGATCGACACTCAACTGACGCGTCAGTGCAATCACAGCGCCTTTGCTCGTTGTGTAAACAGCCCTGTTAGGAACACCGACAACGCCAGCAGCACTCGCGACATTCACAATGATGCCCCCCTTTCCTTGTGCGCGAAAAAGACGAACACTCTCACGACACACATTAAATGTTCCCTCAACGTTCACCGCCATCACACGCGCATAGTCCTGCGGTGAAACATCAACAATTGTTCCAGTATGACCAATGCCAGCGACATTGACGACAGCATCGAGCCTTCCTAAGACATTCATCGCATGGGTAAAGGCTCTCCTTACTTCATGAGCATTGGCAACATCAACCTCAATGTGCGTCAGTGCATCACTCGTAGTTGTCGCGGGAGTAAGGTCAAACCCCACAACTTTCGCACCAAGATCGATACACCTCCTGGCTGCGGCTAAGCCTATGCCAGATCCTACCCCTGACATGATGATATGCACATCAGAGAGGACTGTTGGCGCTAATGCCAGGTCGCGTCCATCATTCTGCTCACTCATCACTTTTGCTCATCCTCCTTGCTTAAAAAGTGCACTTGTTGCAATGGGTGAAATATCCTTATGCCAACTATAGGAGCTTCACACCCTCTATCCCTACATCTACCTGAGTGATATGCCAACGCCCTAAGTTCGCGGTAAACAGGGTAGCACCGCGAAAGGCACAGTTTGTCGGATGACAAAACGTATGAGCATCGGGATCAGCAATCAGTAGTTCAAGCTGTCGCGTGGGCTGCACACGATAAAGGCATGATGGTTCGTAGCAGGCAATATACAAGTTTTGCGCAACATCAAAAGCAATACCATCGGGTAAGCAAGGAAGATTTTGGATAAATATCTCTCCTTTGCCCGCAGACCCATCTGCTAGAATGGGTATTTTCACAATTTGATGAGCAAACGTCTCAACGACAAAAAGTTCATTTCGCTGCGGCGAGAGGGCAAGACCGTTGGCAAAGTGCATTGGTTCGTCGTACCACATCTCTCCTTGCCCTGTTTGTAAATCAAACCGCCACACGCCAGGGCCAGCTTCTTTGGCATGGTAGCTATCTGAAACATAGAGACAGTTGCGCTCTTCGTCAACCACCGGAAAGTTGGGGATGCGTATTTTTCTGTGCTCGCTTCCCGTAGCAAATACGTGGAGCTTTCTCGTGACCGTATTCAAGCGAAAGACGGCTGCATGCTTCAGGTCACAACTATACACATTTCTCTGGGTATCAAAAGCTATACCCAGTGTAAAGCCGCCTGTTGAAGCAATACATTCAATTTCCGATCCATCACGCCATATCCGGTAGATCTCGCCATGTTCGCCTCCACACCAGATATGGCCTTCAGAATCAACAGCAACACCTTCTGGATGGGCAAGGCGCGGTTCACTAAATGTGCCATCAAAGAAAGGGGTCGCCTTTTCCAAGAGGAGAAGAGGTTCCATCTCATATTTCCTTTGCTCTTCTATATGCACTACAGCTTTTTCATCGTCATAGACGGAGTCATACTCGTATGTGGATCTGCCCACTGTTGATTGGGGACGAACGAATACCAGTCTGGACGACCGGGATCTCGGTCATAGGCATAGCCACCCAGCTCTTTATATAACTCTGCATAACGCTGCACTTTCTCGCGATCCAAACGGACTCCCAGACCAGGTGCATCTGGAACCCGAATGCGTCCTGACTCGTAGCATAGTTTTCCTCCTTCGATCACGTCATCGACGAGATGATGGTAGTGGGCATCACCAGCAAAGGTCAGATTCGGCAGAACCGCCCCAAGGTGTAACATGGTCGCTAACTGGATGCCCAGTTCACCAGAGGAGTGAACAGCCACGCTCACTTGAAAGGTCTCACACACCCCAGCAGCCTTGACGCAGGGACGAATACCACCCCAAAAGGTAGTATCGAGCAATACGACATCCACTGCTGGATCAAGCACATTCGTTGCCAGTTGCTCAAAGTTGACCACGACCGTATTGGTGGCAAGCGGGAGGTTACACGATCTGCGTACCCGGCGCAATCCATTCAGACCCCACGTTGGATCTTCAAAATAATCGTTGCGCAGTGTTTCGATAGCTCGGCCAAAACGAATACTCTCTTCCACACTCAGCGCGGCATTTGGATCATAGCGTAGACTATCCATCGGAAATGCCTCTGCCAGGGCTTGATAACAGCTCAGTTCAAACTCGGGAGGAAACACCCCTCCTTTCAGCTTGTGTATGGTAAATCCATGCTGCATTTTTAAGGTGCGCGCGTGTTCAACTAACTGTGGGATCGTGCGGACTTCCCCCAGGCCGGTTTGAGGATCAGCATATCGGAAGAAGAGATAACTGGCGAAAGGCACTTCATCCCGCACTTTGCCGCCCAGCAGATCATAGACTGGCACCCCCAGTTTCTGTCCAACGATATCAAGACAAGCGAATTCGATAGCAGCATGCAATTGGGTCCGATTGTTGTAGAGGCTTCCTGTCGGGTTGCAGATTTTAAACCGCAGCGCCTCGAAGGCAAATGGATCATGACCAACCAGATAGGTTTTGAGCCCCTTGAACGCTTGCTCGGCACTCTCTCCTCCTCCCCCCATCTCTCCCAATCCAATGATTCCCTCATCGGTCTCGACTTCTATAATCGTGCGGACAAAACGCTGCCAGTGTGCTCCAGCACTATGGCGTAAGGAGGCCTCCAGTGGGACGGTAACGGTAGTTGGACGAATGTCCACAATTTTCATAGGGTTCGGTTTCCTTTTTCTTCTGTGAACAAGCACGTATGCTTATTCAGGCAAGGCGACGCTAATAGCAGCAAGTAAACCGCCGTCGAGCTTATATTCACTTCCGGTGATAAAAGCTGCCTTTGGACTTGCGAGAAAGGCAATCAATTCCGCCACTTCTTCAGCAGTCCCCACTCTACCAAGAGGGTGCATGCTTCCCCAGTCTTTCACCATTTGGTCGTTCGTCTTATCGTCTCGAAAGAGATCAGCCGCCCAACGGAGCATCGGCGTGTCAACCGAGGCTGGACACACCACATTGACCCGAATATGCTCTGCCGCGTGATCGAGAGCCATCGCTCTGGTCAGGGCATTAATGCCGCCTTTGCTGGCAGTATAGGCTGCAACCATTTTCTGGCTGGCAAACGCTTGCACCGAAGAGACATTGACGATTGCTCCACCGCCCCGTTTTCTCATTTCTGGGATGGTATATTTTGCTGTAAGGTACATCCCTTTCAAATTTGTATCTAAAACAAGGTCCCACATCTCTTCGTCGGTATCGACGACTGTTCCATATCGCTGAATACCAGCGCTATTGACCAGAATGTCCAGGCCTTCGTAGGTCGCGACGGTAATATCGATGAGTTCCTTGACCTGGGACGCTGACGTGACGTCCGTTGCTTGACCAGAGACCATCAGACCTTCTGCCCGAAGCTCTGCCTGGGCCTGTTCCACGGATTCTCGGTCTTTCCCGCAGAAGACAACCGACGCTCCTCCTTGGGCAAACCGGCGAACCGTCGCCTTGCCGATCCCGAGAGATCCTCCCGTGACCAGGGCTACCTTGCCGTGAAAATCATGCATGCCTTTCTCCTTCCTGTTCCTCCATCAACGGGCTTTCGATGACGCGTGCCAGGCAGGAAAAGTGCTGTTTCTGCCGGGCACCAAGAACGAGCGCGGTATTATTTGCTACCGCCTGAGCGATCCCATCGGTCGGATAGCTCGAAAAAGGTTCCAGTCCAATCGTATAGGTGCGACCATACCAGGGGTATGCAGTTGATGCACCATACTCTTGCCAGAACCAGAGATACGGCATACGTTGCACATCCCATTCGACTCTTAGGCCAAGTCCTTTCTGACGATTGATGATCTCGTACCATCCCTGTTGAAAATGCTGCAAATAGACCATCTCACTCATCGTTCCACGCGGCGGTATCTGGCTCAGGTTGATGCGCTCTCCATCACTCCCTTCAACAAAGGGCCATGTGTAGTGTTTCTCTCCATTTATCCTGCGACCGTGTGGATGAATAGATGTTGCATGAGGAGAGACGGTCACGTGTTCGGGCAAGCGAATAATACAAGACTCATCAAGAAAGGGATACCCAAAGGTAATATGATGCCCCCACATTGCGTGCAGTGAAACATCGCTCTCATTTACAAGGTCTTCTTCTATGAATAAGCAACTCTCTGCTGCTCGAAGTCGGAGCGTTTTCTCCAAGAAGAAAGGAACCTTTTGAAGTCGCACACTGAACGTGATAGCGACTTGTTCTACCGTATCTTCCACAATACGGTAATCCCACGCAAGATTACTGACTTCCCCATGTTGTCCAAATTGCGCACCTTCGTAGGATGAGGGAGCACCACCATTTGGTAAAATCTCCTGCCAACCGCCCAGATAGGAGTCAAGAAAGGTTGCCATGAGATCAGGAGAGGTCGAAAGAGAGGAGACCGGATTGTGAACGCCTTTCGCACTCAACCAAACAAAGTCCTGGTCACGAGGTTTATAGCTGAACTCGAAGATATCCGTGCCTTTATCCACCAGAATGCCAATGCGGAGTTTTTCGTTTTCCAAAAAGACCGTTTGCATACCTTTATAGATATATTCGAGGATGCGGCAACCCCAGTTTCTTTGCTGGCGGTATCGTGCTGATTGGCTCATATGTGCCTCAAGTCCTTCTGAATGTGAACCTGCTGTCATCAGTGAAAGCGAGCATCAAGGTGTAGAGCAACTTTGCAACGTTTACACCCATTTCCCTCTTCAGGGTGAGCGTCGAACTTCCAGTCCATCCGTTATTTGTTATAACAGACTTGTTATTTATTATACATATATGTTATACTTTTGTCTAGTGGGAAGGATACCAATTTGAGAAACCCGTGTGATAGAGCAGATAATTGCTCGCGAGTGAGATGGTGTAGCAGGTGAAAGCTCTCTTCTCTAGCAAATTCACTTGCCTACACTGTAGATGTTAAAGAGTAACTGAAATGAGACAAAAAAGTCCGACGAGACAGGCACCTGAGGTGAGCATGGATAGCATTGATCATCGGCCTATTTGGGAGCAAGCTTACACCATTCTACGTAAACAGATACTTGATGGTCATCTGGCTCCAGGAACCCTCCTCAATTTGCGTGAACTGGCTGCACAACTTTCTATTAGTGTGACACCAGTGCGTGATGCCGTACTTCGTCTGATAGCCGAAGGCTTTATCGAAAATAGTTCAAACCGTGATTTGCATGTAACACAACTCTCGATCATAGAAGTTGAACAGACACTTGGTTTACGCATATTGCTTGAAACATATGCGCTTGAGCAGAGTGCTGCGAAGTTAACGCCGGATGATTTCGATAAACTCGCAGAGCTACTAGCGGCAGCAGAGAAAGTGATCCAGGAACCCAGTGAGGCTACAGGCAGAAATTACGCTGAATTAGGCAGGACATTTCACCATCTTCTCGTAGCTGCGGCGGGGAATAAACCCTTACTCGATCTGTATAATCGGCTTCATCCCCAGGCATTTTTAGTCATAGAACGTGTGCTTCATGGCTTCCAACCAGACCGTAACAAAGAGGATCACCTTGAACATATTGCCGTATTTGAAGCACTACGCCGTCATGATTACACTGAAGCCGTTGTGCTACTGAAACAACATCTCGAACAAGTTCGATCTTATGCACTTGATGTGTATCAGAAGCAATCCTAATGTACAGCAATACGGGCTATGTTGCAAAGACTCAAGAGGGAACTGGTATTGGCCCGGAAAAATGGAGAGACAAAAGTTGTTTAGCTCATTAGTTTTTCAAAATTCTGCTCAAAGGTCGCAGGACTGACATACTCCAAGGTGGAGTGTAGTCGGATTGGGTTGTAAAAACTATACTGACCCCTTTCGTCAAGACACCAAAATCTGATTTTTAAGGTGTGCTCTCCTTTCGTAATGGTGCAAAGTACAGCTCTGCAGGTGTGCAATAGTCGAGCGATTGGTGCAGCCGTCGCTCATTGTAAAACGTCAGATAGCAGCGAGTTCCTGGCGAGCTTCGCGAGGACTCCCGTATTCCTTTAAATACACCTCCTCATACTTAATGGTTCTCCACAACCTTTCAGTGAAAATGTTATCAAGTGCTCGACCACGGCCATCCATGCTGATCTGCACCCCATGTGTTCTCAAAAGATCCACATACGCAGTACTGGTAAAATGCGATCCTTGGTCGCTATTCCAAATCGTTGGGTGAGCGACTTGAAGGGCTCGTGTGGCTGCCTCAAGCACAAAAGGAAGCTGCAGCGTTTGATCGAGTTCCCAGCTCACTACGTAACGAGAATACCAATCCAACACCGCTACCAGATACATCCAGCTGCTTCTCAGGCGGATGTAGGTGATATCGATACCCCAAACATGGTTGGGCGTATTCGCCGTGACATTTCTGAGTAAATACGGATAGATCACCGCCTGATGCGCTCGCTTGGAGAGGTTCGGGCCAGGATACACCGCAGCCAGGCCCATTTCTCGCATATGCCGCGCCACCGCTTTATGATTGACCTCCAGGTCTTCCCGTTGGAGCTGAGCCGTGATCCGTCGATAGCCATAATAGGGATGTGCTGTATAGAGCTCGTCAATGCGGTGTTTGAGGGCAACCTCTTCGGCTGATGGGGGCACCGGCTGATAATACAAGCTCGACCTATTGAGGCTGAGTAACTCGGCTTGCGTCTTCACATCCAACTCCTCTCGCTGCCAATCCACCAGGATAACGCGTTCTTCACGACTCAAACACTCGCCCACCTTTTTTTTCTACGACAGCAATCTTTCCTTGATGAGATTTTCTTCAAGGGCCGCAAGATAGCTTTCAGGAGACTTACGGAAGCGATGTTGTTTGCGTCGTGCTTCATGACGAGCATCAAGTTCCTTGCGGAGTCTACGCCATCGGGTTGTGTCAGTAAGGCGAAGGTCTGTCTCATTGAAACAGTGGAGACGCGAAGCAACCGAGGCAACAACCCGAACAGCTCCGCGTACCACCAATCCAGGTGACGCACATTTTCGTCCTGTCGCACGCCGTTCATGATAGCGGGCTGAGCCAAAATACTGTTCTAAATCATTGTTGGTGCGTGGGAGATGAGTCTGATCATAGCAATGAAAGAGGCCCGGCCAATAACTCGTGGTCACTTTACAAAACGTGAAGAGCATGGTAGAGAGCGCTTCGGATGATGTGAAAGCTTGCTCCATCTCAGCCAGGAGCACTTCATAGGTTTGGCGTACCTGTGCTGCTGTTTGTTTCTCATCGTTCGTGAGAATATGTGCCGCGCGGTAGACCCATGCATATCCGAGCTTTACGTCTGACCACAAGGAAGCCGTTTCTGCCAATCCTTTCGTCAGAAAAAACTGCATGCGTTCTAACTCGCGTGGCAACCCCCCTTTTCAGAGATCCGCGCGAGTGATGCAACAATGGCCGTCATGCGTTCATGGAGCTTGAGGCCAGGGGCCTCTAATGGTGCTCTGCCATCATCCGTCAAGCTACTTCGTACGGCGAGACAATAGCCACGGATCGCTTCGGCCTCTCCATCGTTCCGTTTTTCAACCGCTCGTTCAAGCGGACGTACGCCACGAAGATGCTTTTTCAGTTCCTTCTTGGCATGGCGATCCGCTTCATACACCGGTTTCGCTGCTTCACGCAGGTAGTGGAAATGGCATAACTGATGTGGCACGTCCGGCAACGCAGACTGCACCGCCTTGCGGATGGAGTGTTGTCCGTCCGAGACCACCCCATGGATGGGAACATCAAGCATCTGTTGCACCTCGTGGAGCAAACTCGCTAGATCAGCTTCGCAGGCACTTAACAGACTTCGAGCCAGGAGAATTTCACCAGAAAGGCAGTCACGTATCACCCAGAGGACCTCGTGACCAACATCTGGTTGTAATCCGTCGATGGCAAGAATAACCTGTCCCTGTGCTTTGAAGCGTTCCTGTAATCGCTGGCGGTCAGCCAGATGCAACGTGACTAATTCTTCATAGCGCTGAAGCAGATGGGTCACTGTGCGTTCGGCGACAGAAATGCCTCGCTCACAGAGAGCTTGGTGGGTTTCAGGCACACTCCGATGAGAAGTGTACCGTAAAATGCCAATGAGAGCAATGACATCCAGACCAAACTCCCCATGGGGTAATGCCCATGCTCCTAGTAAATGCCCTGAAGAGTGGGTCTGGCCAACTCTCGGTGAGACTGATTGATCGAATTTACACATATGGCACACAGGAAGCCGCTTCTGAAGCGGCTTCCTAAATACTCAATGGCTGTGCTGCTCAACCTTCGGGCCAAATGCCAACCCAAAAGGCTCAAAACCTGCTCACTCTTCACGTCATTTACCAGCTCCCTCTTCCTCAGGACGACAAGCAACATGGTAACGTTCACATTGCGGATGGCGACAACGGCGCACGATCAGAGTCAATTGGTTCAGACCATCAAGTCTCATGATCGTACGAGTGGTGTGATAGGCCACCCACAACCGTTGTCCACAACTACGGCAATACTCTTGCAGGGGAGCGAGTACCTGATGATGTGTTGCAGCAGGACGATGTTCTCGGCGAGCCATCATCTTTCTCCTTGAAAAGGCGCTTTTTCTGGATCGAGAAGCCTGTGGCACCTGCCGTTCTTTCTAGATACTTGATCTCTTTTTGGAACTGAAAGGAGCTTGTGCATTGTTCGCAAAAACTCCTTTCAGCAGGATCACAGCACTTCTTCTTTCTCCCTCACCACCGCTCTAGTTCCTCACGACTTGAGCCAGGCGATCAAGCTGGTCCAATGCTGGGATACAGGGAAACAGAAGGAGTTCATCTGTGCCAATATGGGGTTTGCCCATGGCAGGAACAGGAAGTCGGAAGAGGAACATAGCCCTTCTGGGCTAGAAGAGAAAGAAAAAGGCTTCTCTCGCTCAAACAACACATCAGTACCAGAAAAAAGAGGAGAAGCCTT
>JAABUQ010005874.1_pt1 | contig 19130 bp, 14 predicted proteins | sample 5560001 | NCBI WGS metagenome assembly JAABUQ01 (sample SAMN10711888, study PRJNA513371) | rock metagenome | isolation source: Antarctica rocks | place: Antarctica: Victoria Land, Finger Mt nord | collected 2015-12-18
CTTTGTCTTTGCGCGCCATCAGCGCCCCGAAGTCGTACTCCACATCGCCGCTGATTTTGAGGCCGAAGTCCGCGCCGTGTTTGGCCTGCTCCAAAGCGGCCACGCTGCCGATCATGGTCTTGGTGGGAATGCAGCCCCAGTTGAGGCACGTCCCGCCTGCCGCGTCAAAATCAATGCACACCACTTTGCCGCCCAGCTTTGCCGCCGTAATAGCAGCGGGGTAGCCGCCCGGCCCGCCGCCGATCACAATCACATCTGCGTCATACTGCGCCATCGTTTTCCGTTCCCTTCTCGCCTATTTCCCGCGCTTCTCTGCGCTTTGCAAACACTTCTGCCTGTTTTGGTGAACACTGTTGCGCTTATTTGTAAACACTGCGGACAGCGCACACGCCAAAACGGGCGAACTTGGCCGGTTCGCCCGCATTCTCGCCGTCATCAAGGTTGTAACACTGCGGCCCGGCTTTTCGTGCCCCGCAGTTTAGCATCCCTGCGTTCGCAGTTTAGCATCCCTGCGTTCTTAGCGTGTCATCTCTGTGCCCGAGGCGGGACTCGAACCCGCATGGGTTGCCCCGAGGGATTTTAAGTCCCTTGTGTCTGCCATTCCACCACTCGGGCGAACACTGCTAGTATAGCACAGGGGGAAATGGCAAGTCAAACAGGGCGTGGTGACACGCCCCCGTAGCGAAGCTGCTGCTTACCTGTTGTGCAGGCACTTAGCTGCTTCTTGTTATTCTACGAAGGGAAGCCTTTTCGCAGCATCCGCCGCCGCTCACGCGAAACGGTCGGCGGTATAGGCTTTGATGGGGCGCTGGCGAACAACCTGCCACGGGTAGCGCGGCTGCAGACGGTTCAAGGGAAAACGACTTAAGCGTGCGGCGACCGTTGCCTGCTCCTCGGCAGTCAGGCCGAACGCTGTGTATACTGCATTGTCCACGTCCCGCAGCGCCTGCGTAAAGTCCTGCTCCACCTGCCCAAATGCTGTCTGGCGCTGCCGATATTCCGCCAGCAGTATTTTGTAATCCTTCGGCACGACAAGCTTTTGTATGTCCTGCGTCCGAACCGGCATGCTTTCCTCTAAAGTCAGCGTCAGCAGCAGATAAACAAATGCCGCCAGCTCTGCATCGGCAAACACGGCAAGCGGCGCAACTTGGTTCCCATTGATCTGTAGGTCCTCAATAGTGGCTTCCGCGCCTGCCGCCTCAAAGCGAAGGCCGAGCGCGGGTTCCGTGATGCGCCAGTGTGCGACAGCCAATCGGCGCTCGGTTTCGGCAAGCAGCCATTCGTTGGGGTTGTTTTTTGCCCGGTTCGCCAGTTCCGCCAGCCGGTCATAGCCGTCTGCGAGTGTTTGTTCCGCGTCCGGCGTCAGTGTTTTAGGCCACGGCAGCGCCTCCATAGTACGCGGATACAACGTGGCGCGCGATGACCCTTCTAGCACGGCGGTACGCAATCGCAGTACCCAGTAATAGCGAGTGAGTTTGCTGTTTAAATAGGCGGCAATGGCTTTAGGGCTTACCTTTGTGTCTTGCGTGATAACGGTTGTGTTCAGCGTAGCACTAGGGGCATTTACAGTGTCAATGACAGCCGCAATTGGCGTTAATCCAATTGTAGCAACAGCGACATACTGCGCCGGGTACGGCTCGCTGCGCCACAAACTGGGCTTGCCGTAAGGCCGCTCTTTCACCGCATCCAGGTCTATCCACCCGGCAGGCTCACCGCCCCACCCAACAGCCAGACTTCGCCCGGCAATCACCTGGATTGGCTTTGATCCCGTGGGCGCGCCGGTTACTTCCACCCCGCCGCGCTGAATGCCGTATGTCCATTTCGCCACGCTGCCAAGCGGCACAAATGCACTGCCGCTGCCATTCGGATAAAGCTTGCGGAGCAGGGGCACGTCACTCGCTTCCAACAGAGGGAGCAGATAATCGCCATAAGGAGCGACGGCATTGGTCACGCGCGGATTGACGCGCGGGTCAAAAAAGTCGGCGTATCGCACTTTGGCGGGCGGCTCCCCATCGGGCGGCTCCCCATTCGGCCACTGCCTCGGCACATGCAGCTCAATCTCGTCATCCTCCTGCGCGGTCGTCCGCTCAATGATAAGGATCATTGGAATCACCGAAGCATCCCACTGCCTGCCCGCAAACTCAAGCCATACCACTTTTCGCAACGCGGCGTTCCGGCCCGGATGCAGCAGCTGCCACACTTTCCCCGCCGCTTCCGAGTTGGCGTAGCCGCCGCTCACCACCATGCCGAACCAGCCGCCCGGCTCCAGCCATTCCGTCAGGGCGCGGTACAGCACGACCAGGCCGGTGTCGGAGTTTTGGCCCCAGACACTCGCCCACTCATTGCGCATTTCTTCGCCATATTTCACCCGCTCCGCCCGAATGTAGGGGGGATTGCCGACAATGTATTTCCACTTCTGCTCATCGCGCGCTTTTGAGCCGGAGGGCAAATGTTCCTCGCCCACCCAATTCTTGAGTTCCGTATCGCGCAGCAGGCTGTTGAGATTATGCACTTCAATGTGCGGTGCGGGCGCAGTGGGGTCAAAACGCAGAACTGCCCACAGCATTTGGAACAAGCTGATAAACGACGCAAATGGGTTGAGATCAAACCCCCACGCTTCCGCCTGCAGTTCGCCGCTCACCTGCCGAATGTCCAAGTTGTTCCGCCGCGCCGCTTCAAGCCGCCAGTGAGCGTACCGCACCAGAAACGAGCCGCTGCCGCAGGAAGGGTCCAGCAGGGTTCCCAGCCCGTGCGCCCGAACCGTGTGGTCCAGTATCCACTCCACAATGGAGGGCGGCGTGTAAAACTCGCCTAATTGCTTGCGTTTGGCAGGCGGCAAAAACTGCTGGTAAATATCGCCGAGTATTTCTTCCGACAGGCCGGCGAAGTTGTAGGCGTTCAGGCGCAAAATAAGCCGCTGCAGAGATGTATCCAAGTTGCCGTTGGCGCGCTCAATCCAATCAAACACCGTTGGCGCGAATGGCTCTCGGTAGACCCGTGCCAGGTCTTCCGAAACGAGCCGGACTAGGGCGCGCGCATCGCCGGTCAGATTGCGGACAAACTTTGCCCAATTTTGCGGCCCGCCATTGGAAATGCGGCGTGGCTGCAAACCCAGGTCCTCCACGAGCCGCAGAAACAGCACGCGGGCAATCAGCGCGGCAGCCGAGTCGGCGACAAAGGCTTCCTGAACGCGCCTCGCCTGATCCTGCGGCTTGCTCGCCTCTACTTCACGCCCATACTGCTCCTCAAACTGCCCCAGCGCCTCTTCAAAGAGACGCCTGACGAAGCTGAATTCCAGTTCCAACCGCCCCCGCGACCGCCGCCGAATGTCGGGACGCATCGCGGCATTGGTCTCAATCTCCGCTTTGCGCTTCTGGTAGTCCCGATACTCCGATTCCAGGGTCGTGAGCGTGCGTGCGGCTGCGTTGGTCAGTTCCTGAAAGCTGGCGCGCAGGTCGCCGCGCAGGGCGCGCAGGCTTTCCGGCACGTCCAGAGTGAGATAAGCATAGGAAAAGTCGCCGTTCACAAACTCCTGCCACTGGCGGGCATGAGACGCAGCTTCGGGGCGCAGAAAGATAAGCCGGTTTTGCAGTTCGCTCAGCGTCGTAGGCCGCAGGTCTAGCGGGGCATCAAAACCGGGCGCGGGTTTGTTTTCCGGCGTCACGACAAGGAGGCAGTGGGCAGTGATAAAGACAACGTAGCGGGTGAGGCCATCCATATACTTGCGCTTATCCTGCCAGAGGGCCTCGCGCCGCGCCGGGTTGAGCAGCTCGCCGTCGTCTTTCTTCAGGTCGCCGACAACCCAGGCTGCGCCTTCTTCCGTGAGCAATTTCAGGTCGGGATAGCCAATAGGCCCCTTGTCTTCCGTGACAACTCGCGGTTTCGGATAGCCGAGCAAAGCCGCGAAAAAGTCACGCAGTTCCGGGTTGTACGAGCGTTCTGGGCGCTCCCAGGTCAGAGAAAGCCATTGAGCAAGCGGGTCGGTGGGTTTGAGCAAGAGGCACTTCCTTCGCAGTTAAACGAGCGCTTCGGTGCAGTACGACAAAAAGAGCATGGTTTCCTGCTCCGCTTTACACAGAATGGCAAGTCAAACACAAGCGAAATGGACTTCTTGGCGCACCCGTTGCACCCGCTTTTCCAAGCCATCCCAAACGCAAACCAACGACGGAACAAATTGTTCCGTCGTCGGTTATGGCTTGAAACACCGGGGCACTACCGGGTGAATACCGGGGCAATGCCGTGAAAACACGCTTGATTTGCGCGCGGCCCTAGGCAGGATCGGCCAGCATAAAGCCGTCCAGGAAGTGCGTCACGCAGTTGCGCCCGCACGCTTTGGAGCGATACAAAGCGCGGTCGGCTTGGTCGAGCAGGTGGGAATGATGCACAAGGGCCGGAGTCAGCGACGCAATGCCCAGGCTGACCGTGACCGGCTGGCAGGGCCAGGCCCGCTCCGCGACCGCAAGGCGCAGGCGCTCGGCGACCTGGCGTGTGCCATCGGCATCGGTGGCAGGCAGCAAAACGGCAAACTCTTCGCCGCCGTAGCGGGCGACAAAGTCCACGGCGCGGGCATGGCCGGTGAGTATCTTGGCGACAAGGTGGAGGATTTGGTCGCCCGCCGGGTGGCCGTGCCGGTCATTGTAGCCTTTAAAGTGGTCAACGTCCAGCAAAACCAGCGACAGCGGCGCACACCGCCGGGCCGCGCGCTCAAACTCGCGCTCCAATTGCTCCTGAAAGTGGCGGTGGTTGTTCAGTCCGGTCAGGCCGTCGGTGATGGCAAGCGCGTGCAGCAAAGCGTTGGCATCCTGAAGCTCTGCCTTCTGCCACTCAAGCTGCTGCGTGTATTCGGCGATGCGGGCCATCTGTTCGGCAATCTGGGCTTCCTGGGCGCGGCGCTCGCAGATGTCGCGCATGGTAGCGACAAAAAAGGCCACTTCCCCGGTTTGCTCGCGCAAGGGCGTGACGCGCCATTCCACATGGTAGGGCTGGCCGCTTTTGCCGTAGTTGGTCGTCTCGCCCTGGAACGGCTCGCCCATCGCGAGAGCCTGGCGCAAACGATCCAGCATGGCCCGGTCGGTGTCGGGGCCTTGCAGGATACGGGGGGACAGGCCCAGTATCTCGGCGGGAGCGTAGCCGGTCATGCGCACAAAGGCCGGGTTGACATAGACAATGTGCGGGCCGGGGCTGTCCAGGCACGAGTCGGTGATAAGAATGGCGTCGCGGGTCTGTTCCACGGCGGCTTGCAGCAGGCGCTGGGCATCGCGGCGCAGGGGAAGAACTTCGGATGCCAAATTGGTGTGCTCTGAAGATGGCAGGTCAGCCACGGTGTTGGTCACGCGAAGCCTGCTTTCATCGAGTTCTTGGGCAGGAGGCGCAGGCCGGTGCGAAAGGCTTCCGGGGGGTTGGCGGGCCGGGCGAACAGAAAGCCCTGCATGTAGTCCACGCCGGCATCCAGGCTCAGCTGCATCTGCGAGGGTGTTTCAATGCCCTCGGCAATAACAAAGATGCCCAGTTCCTTAGCTTTAGCGACAACCAGGTCCAGGTCGCGCCGGGCATCGTCTTCGTGTTCAGAGCGCACCATCAGGTCGCGGTCAATCTTCACATAGTCGGGGCGCAGCTCGGACAAATATTGCAGGCTGGCATGGCCCGCGCCCATGTCGTCCACGGCTGTGCCCACGCCGCGCGAGCGGTAATAATCTAAGATATGCCGCAGGCGCGCAAGGTCGGGGATGCGTTCGGTTTCTACCACCTCAAAGACCAGGCGCGCGGGGTCAAGATGGTACTTGTCGGCGGCTTCCATCGTCGTGCGCAGGCAAATCTCCGGGTCATAGATGGTGTTGGGCAGGAAGTTGATAAAGAAGCGAATGTTGGGCACATCCAGAGCGGCGGCGTGCTTGATGGCGGTGCGCCGCGCCTGCTGGTCCAGCACATGCTCCAGCTTGAGCTGATGGGCGGACGCGATAATCGGCCCGGCCCCAATCAGTTCCTGGGTTTGGGGATGGCGGGCACGAATTAAAGCCTCGTAGCCAAAGACCAGGCCCGTGGTCGCCTCCACGATAGGGTGGAAGAACGAAGTGAGCCAGTCGTCGTCCAGGGCATCGCGCACCCACTCGTGGCGCGCATCGGCGAGCAGCAGGCTGATCGGCTCGGCCCGCACAAACGCGGCCAGGGTGCTGGGCGAGCAGTTCAAGTCGCCGGAATAAAAGACCGCCTTGACCGCATCGGCCACGGCAGACGGCAGGCCCTGCATGAACGCCAGCGCAAAGCCGGACAAGCGCGCCTTCTGCGTGCGCAGGGCAATCGCGCCCTCCAAAATGCGGTAAGGTACGTTGGCGGCGTCCAGTTCGCGAGCGAGCGACTCGTAGGCATGGTTGTTCTGCGGGCCAAGCAGCAGGTAGGTATTGTCGGAAGCGGCAGGCCGTCCCGCCGACTGGCAGCGCGCGCAGCCGTCTGTGGTGGGCAGGCACGCTTCGCGCGGCGCGCGTGCAATACTTTTCATCGTAATCTTACTTTCTGTTAGGAGTGGTGATAGAAGACAAGGCCAATGGGTTTAATCTTTGGCAGTGTTATTTATATCGGTATGAATAGGGGTAATCATTAGGGGATAATGTAGGCTAAGACTGGGCTAAGTTTGGGCATAAGGGCGGGGCAGGTACAATCGGCTTATTATTGACACCAAACGTCACCCGCAAAGAGGCACCCACAATGGCAGTCTTTAAAAGGCGCACCAAAGAAGCCACCTCCGCCGATGCCCCCGACACACTCGGGCCGTGGGAGATGCTGCACGAGGACGACATCGCTTCTGTCAGCACACGCCTGCGCGAGTACGACCCGGCCCGCCACTTGACCGCCTTCGCCCGGCGCAATGATACCGGCGCGTTTGCGTGCTTTGACAAAGACGAGGCGGGCAAGAACAAAGGCATTGTTGTCCTGCATCACGATGGGCGAGAGCAGGCATACCCCAGCTTCACTGCGTGGTTTGATGCCGCCGCCTCTAGCTAACAAAAGAACAGGGCCGGACGCTCAAGCGTCCGGCCCTTCTTTGCTGCGTGTCAAGCCGGGCACGCGCTAGAAAAGCCTTCGCGCGCTGCGCCTTGGGGCGGGCAGAGGCAGGCCGGGACGCAGGGCGTGCCACAGGATGGCGTTGAGAGCCTCCGGGTCGGCCCGGTCGGGGGCAGACAAGTCCAGGCGGGCAGAGGCGACTGCGCCCGGCCCGCTGGCAGGGTTGCGCGCTTCGGTATCTACCAAGGGCGCTGTCAGCAAGAGCGGGGCGAAGTCGGGCTTGTCGGTGAAGGCGGCATACAGGGGCGCGGCAGCCTGGTCGTACTGCGTCAGCGGGGGCATGTGCAGAATAAGCTGCATGGTGCGCGCGAATGACGCCGTTGTGTAAAACGTGCTGTCTACAATCCCGCGCCGCGCATACGGCGACAGCACCAGCCCGACAGTGCGGTGGGCATCCACATGGTCGGGGCCATCCTGCGCATCGTCTTCTATCACGAAGATAGCCGTATTGCGCCAAAAGCGTGACTGCGAAACCCCCTGCACAATCTGCCCCAGCGCGAGGTCGTTGGCGGCGACATGGGCAATCGGCGAGTACGCCCCTGCTTTGAGGCCCTCGGTGTGATCCTCCCCCAAAGACATGATTTGGAAGCGGGGCCACTGCCCGGTTAGACCCGCGCGCTTGAGGTCTGCGAGGAAGATAGAGGCGCGCTCCGTATCGTGCCGACTGAAGGGGATCGTGCTCCACGCGGCACTGATATGCCCGTCCAGCGTGCCGTGGCTGGGGTCGCTGCTGGGCGTGGGCGGGGCGTCAGGCGAGGCTTTTAATCCTGCCGTTTCGCCATACGAGTAGTACGTCAGGCCGTGGCTGGCGCTTTCATCCCATAGGTAGCCTGCGGGCGAGGCGGTCAAACGCTCGTCCGAGTCCGGCTCGCCCCGCCCGCTGTACTGGCTCGGCCACGAGCGCTCGGTGTAGTCGGTGGCATACGCGCTGTCGCACCACTGATGGCCGTCTTCCGACACTTCCCCGTTGCAGTACAAGTTATCCAAAAGCACGGTGCGCCTGGCGAGAGCGTGGGCGTTGGGCGTGACTTTTGCCCCGAACACGCACAAGTTGGGGTCGCCGTTGCCCCCGGCGGCGTCGCCCATCACCTGGTCATAAGTGCGGTTTTCGCGAATAATATACAAAACGTGCGTGATATGGCGGAACGCGGCAAACGCGCTGTCCTGAAGGCGGGCATTGTGGTTTGTCAGGCTGGCGGGCGGGGCGGGGATATTGGCGGCCACCTGCCGGGTGTACGCGGCCAGCGCGGCGGCATCCGGCACCGCGACCACGGCGACATGGCCCGTCAGCACATTGCCGATATAGTCAAACGGGCGGGCCGGGCTGCCGACCGTGCGGGTGTCAGCTGTGCGCGGGGGGACATTGGCCCGCGAACCTGCGCCCTTCGCCGTGCCGACAAACAAGGTCTTGCCACTGGCCGAGACCGCCAGCGAGGTGGGGTACCAGGCCGTCGGGATAAAGCCGAGCACTTTGGTTTCTCGCCTGTCCGATGTGTCCAGCACGGCGACATTGTTGTTGCCGCCATTGGCGACATACAGGCGCGTGCCGTCCGGCGCGAGTGCCAGCGCGTCCGGCGTGGAGCCGACCGGCACATCCGGGTCGGGGGCCGTGCTGATTGTTTCGGTCACTGCCCCGCCGTCCACCACCGAGACGGTGCTGCTGCCCGCGTTCGCCACAAACAGCCGCCCGTCTTTGCCATACATTAACGCGTGTGGATGGATACCAACAGGCACGTCGCCAATCTTGTCCAGCGTCTCGGCGTTAAACAAAGAAACGGTTTGCGCGCCTTCGTTGGTGACAGCGGCCACGGTTCCGTCGGGCGACAGAGCGACCCGGCTTGGCGCGTACCCTGTCCCAACAAACCCCTGCGTCGTCAGCGGCCTGCCGCCCAGCTTATGCAAAGTATTGGCTTGCGCATCAAGCACATACAGCGCGCCCCCGCGCCCTGCCGCCAGGCCCGCGACAAACCGCGCGCTTTCGTCCAGCCCCGCCACGTCAATGCCCACGGGCGCTGTCAGCTTTCCCCCCGCCAGCCCCAGGCGCAGAACCGGCTTTGCGAACCCCGCCAGCATCGCGGGCGTCGCCCCCAAGCGCCGCGCGCCCGCCAGAAAGCCCGGCGACGGTGCCCCGCCGCCCGACACAAACACGGCATCGCCCTGGGCGCTCAGCGCCAGCCCGTCCCAGTCTTTGCCCACATTGACGCTTTGCGTGACTGTGCCCGCAGCGATGCTGATCACGCTCACCGTGTGGTCATGGAACCCGCCCGTATTGACAATTAAAAACCTGCCGTCGGGCGTCGGCAGCATCTGCAAAGGCAGGTCGCCCGGCAAAGGCACCAGATGCCCCGCCGGAGTCAGCGTCCAGCCGTTCGGCAGCAAAGTCGCGCCGCCGGGCTGCGAGCCGGGCAGCGTGGGGTGTTTGCGCGCGGTGGCCTGCGGACGCGCCGCGTTGACCCGCCCGTGTTTGGGCACCGCGTAGAGAAAGCAAAGCGCGAGCAGCGCTCCTATCCAAACCATTCGCCGAAACATAAGCCGCCTGTCTTTCCTGCTGCCATTTGCGTACCGCCTGTGACAATTCGGCAGTGGGCGTGCTGTTTCCTGCCCTGCTTCCTCTCGCTGCCTAGCGGCTGCGCCGGGGAAACAAAGTTGTCGACCCAAGCAAGAGCCGCGAGCGTGAAACCCCTGGCAAATGCCAAGCCATGTCCTGCCGGACGCAAGAAAGACTTCCGCCGTCATGTCTTGCGCCCGCGAAGGCCTGCCTTGATATTCGCCGAGAGTTTTACACCCTCGGCACAAGCCTGTGTCGACAGCATTCCTACGGCTTTGCCCTGGCATTTCACCCTCGTACCAACGTCGGAAGAAATTGTTCCGTCGTTGGTACGCGCTGCAAACGCCAGGGGAATGCCTGTGCAGCGCCGTGCAAACACGCCCGGCACGGCGGCGGCAAGGCGCTTTTTGCCGGTTCGCAGGGCGCGGCGGGTATAATAACCCCACTGTGATTGACCTTTCTTCCCGCATCATTCAGCCTGCGCCTCCGCCGCGCGTGTCGGCCAAAACTCCCGCGCGCTGGCACCCGCTGCGGCGTGTTTTGCAGGTGCTGTGCGGGCTGCTGCTAGTTGCGCTGCCGCTGACCAACGGCTTGCGGCTGGATGTGCGTCAGGGAGTCTTTTATTTCGCGTGGCACAAAATGGCGGCCCATGACCTGATGCTCTTGTTCTGGGTGGCGATGCTGGGCGTGTGGGCTTTGGTGGCAGTCTCGTTTCTTTACGGGCGAGTGTGGTGCGGTTGGGTGTGTCCCCAAACTCTCGCCTCCGACTTCGCGGACTCGCTCAAGGCGCGGCTGGATAAAGCCTTGCGCGCGCGCCGGGGCCGGGCGCAGTTTGTGCTGGCGCGGGGCGTCTGGTCGCTCGCGCTCCTAGCGATGGCGTGGGGCACAGGCCTGGTGGTCGCGTCGTACTGGCTCGCGCCGCGCACAGTCGGGCGGGCGGCACTGCACCCCCTCGCCGACATCCCTGCCGCGCTGGTGGTCTACGGGCTGGCGGGCTTAGTTGCCGCTGACATGCTCTGGGTGCGCCGCAAGTTCTGCGCCAATGCCTGCCCGTATGGCGCGATGCTGGGCCTGCTCGCCGACACCAACACGCTGGCCGTGCGCTACCTAGACGAGCGCGCGGACGACTGCATTCGGTGCGGGCGCTGCGAGACAGTCTGCCCGATGGGCATTGACATCAAGCAGGGCGCGGGGCAGATGGAGTGTATCGGGTGCGGGGAATGCGCCGATGCCTGCGACGATGTGCTGGGCAAACGAGGCGTGGCGGGCTTGATTGAGTTTAGGTACGGAGTGCAGCCGGAGCGCATGCCCCCGGCCCTGACGCGCGCGCAGAAGTGGGGCTTGTGGGACCGCAAGCGCGGGGCAGTGGCGCTGGGCCTGCTTTTCTTTGCCGCAATGGTGGCATGGCAGATGTTTGGACGCGTCCCGCTGACGGCGAGCGTCCTTGCCAGCGGCGCGATTTCCCGCGATGCGCGCGCGGTGCGCAACGGCTACTCGCTCTCGGCTGTTAATGGAACTCCGCAGGCGCAGACGGACGTTATTAGTGTGGACGGGCTGCCGCCGGGCGCGGTTGTGGCTCCGTCCGTGCTGAGGCTGGCCCCGCGCGCCGCGCTGACCATTCCCATTATGGTGTCTGTGCCCGCAGGGGCCGTGCCCGCGCAGACGCGCGTGCGGATGCGTTTGCGGGTGCGCAGTCCTCAGGGCCAGGTGTTAATCCCCACGTTTTTCTACGCGCCCGCCCGCTGAGAGATGGATGCGCAGTCTTGGAGAGGCCCCCCCGCCCCAATAATGGGGAGCAATACAGAAGGAGGGCACTAGCCGCACTGTGTCTTGCTCTGCTTCTGTGTCCTTCTGGCACCCCATTATTGCCCCTAGTCGCAAAGCCTCCGTAGCGGGGAACAGGGCGGGGGGGCCTCCTAATTAGTAGTTACATAGTCGCCGAGGAACCTTGCCATGCCGCGTTCTTGGAGCAATGCCAAACTGCCGCCGCCGCCCTCGCCTGCCGAGCGCGCCCGCAGCAAGCCGCCCACCGGCGTCACGATCTTCCTGGTGCTGCTCGTTATTGTCACCGTGTTCTTCGCAGGGATTACGTTCTACACGGCCTATTATGCCGAGCGCCACCCGCCGACCTCGGCGTACCAAAACCCCGCCGACCACCCTAAAGATGAGTAAAGAAAGCCTGCGCTATGGCTGTTGCCGTTTCCGTGACTGTTTGTGACCTGTGCGGCCTAGCCGCGCACTCGCCTTTGCGCGCCGACATTGACGGCGCGGCGCGCGTGTTTTGCTGCCAAGGCTGCCGCCAGGTCTACCAAATCCTCAGCGAAAGCCATGCCCTGGATCACGGGGCGGACCCGACACAAACAACTTTGTATCAGCAGTGCCTGCAAATGGGGCTGATTGCTCGCCCTGAGAGCGGCACGGTTTCGCCCCCCGCCTCGCCCGCCGTTCATCCCCAAGCAGACCCGACACGCCCCGCTTCTTCCGACACGTTGGGCACCACGCGCGAGGCGGCATTCCATGTCAGCGGCCTGTGGTGCGCGTCGTGCGCGTGGCTGATTGAGCGCGTCCTGGGGCAGGCCAAAGGCGTGACCCAATGCTCTGTGCAGTTCGCCTCAGACACAGTCCGGGTGACCTACAAGCCTGCGCGCACGGCCCCCGAAGATTTGATCGCCGTTATCAAGCGCCTGGGCTACGGCGCAGAACCCTTCTCCGGGGACGGGGGCAGCAGTGGCAGCACGCAGGCCCGCCGCCTGTCGTTGGTGCGCGCCGTCGTCGCCATCATCTTTGCCATGAATGTCGGCATGTTCAGCATCGCGCTGTATGTGGGGTACTTCGCGCGCCATTTTCCTCTGCTTGCCCTGGACAAAGGGTCGTCCCACCTGCTGTCTTTGTGGGCCTTGCTGCTGTCGCTGCCGGTTGTGTGGGCGGGCTGGCCCTTGTTCCGCAAGGCGTGGCAGGCCGCGCGCGTCGGCACGGCGACTATGGAAACGCTGATTTCCATCGGCGCGCTGTCGGCGTTTGCGTACAGCCTGTGGGCCATGACCAAGGGTGATCCCCGCGTGTACTTTGACACGGCGGATATGCTGATTGCTCTTGTGCTGATTGGCAAGCACTTGGAAGCCGGTGCGCGCGGCGAGGCGACCGGCGCGATTGCCCTGCTGCACGGCCTGCTGCCCCGCAAGGCCACCCTGGTGGCCCCCGATGGGCGCGAGGTGCTGGTGTCTTTGGGCAAGCTGGCAGTCAGCGATCATGTGCGTGTCCGGCCCGGCGAGCGCATTCCTGCCGACGGGCGCATCATTGACGGCACGGCGTCCATTGACGAAAGCCTGCTCTCCGGCGAGTCGCGTCCGCAGTGGAAGACAGTCGGCGATCTGGTGACCGGCGCGACTGTCGCCGCCGATGCCCCCCTGACAATTGAGGTTACCCGCACCGGCGCGGACACGACACTCGCCCAGATGATTGCCCTGGTAGAAGGGGCATTGGCCTCCAAGTCCCCCGTGGAGCGCTGGGCAGACCGAGTTTCGCGCGTGTTTGTGCCCGCCATTCTCGCGCTGGCCTTGGGGACAGGCGCGGTTTTGTGGCTCATGCACGCCCCCGCCTCAGCGATTTTGGTGCGTATGGTGGCAATCCTCGTGATCGCCTGTCCCTGCGCATTAGGGCTTGCCACCCCGATGGCGATCACCACCGGCGTGGGCCATGCCGCCGGGCGTGGCATTCTGATTGCCAACACCGCCATCCTGGAAACCCTGCCGCGTGTCCGCCATGTGCTTTTGGACAAAACCGGCACCCTGACCGAAGGACGCTTTGTTGTCCGGGATGTTGTCTACGCAAATGAGGGCAGCCCGGAGGATTGGCGCCTAGTGGCCGCCCTGGAACGCCCCAGTGAGCACCCCCTCGCCCGCGCCCTGGTTTCGCATGCCGAGGCCGAATGTTCCGGCCCGCCCCTGCGCGTGGACAGCTTCGCCCGCCATGACGGCCAGGGAATTACAGGTACGATTGGCGGCGAGTGCTGGTTTATCGGCAACCGCGCCCTCGCGCATGCCCAGAATGCCGCCGTCCCTGCCGCCCTGGAACACGCCGCCCGCGCCCGCGAGGCGCAGGGCCAAACCGCGCTGTTCTATGGCTCCGCCCCTGCTTCTTCGGCTGGCAATGCCCCCGCAGGCCAGGTACGCGGCCTCGTTGCCCTAGGCGACAGCGCCCGCGCCAATGCCGCCGCCACGGTTGCCGCGCTGCACAAGCTTGGGCTGGGCGTGGAAGTGGTGTCGGGGGATGCCCGCGAGACCACGGAAGCGATTGCGCAGGCGGTCGGCATTGGACAGCTTACCGCGCAGATGACCCCTGGGGACAAAGTGGCCCGCGTGCAATCTGCGCAGGCAGGCCAGGCCGTCGCGATGGTGGGGGACGGCATTAACGATGCCCCCGCGCTGGCGCAGGCCAACATCGGCATCGCCTTCGGGTCAGGCACGGAGATTGCCCGCCGCGCCGCCGACATCACCCTGGTGGGCGATGATTTGGGCCGGCTGGCCGACCTGTTCCGCATTGGACGCGAGACCGCCCGCGTGATGAAGCAAAATCTCTTTTGGGCCTGCCTGTACAACGGCGTCTGTATTCCGCTGGCTGTGCTGGGCTGGGTCAACCCGATTGTCGCGGCAGGGGCAATGCTGGTCAGCTCGCTTTCAGTTGTGTTCAACACCCGCCGCCTGCGCCGCCGCCTGGAGCGCTTTTAACACTGCCTCTATTGACATAAAAAACGTTCAAGGGCCGCTGCCAATGTCGGCAGCGGCCCTCTTTTGTTTTCACCCTATATTTGATCGGTGCCGAAGGCTAGCACCAAAGCGACAGCCTGCGCTTCTTCGTGCATCTCCTGCCTGAGCGCGTCCCAAATCATGTTCTGTTTGGTGGGGTTGTCCAAGCCATCAAAGCGGTCGGAGACAATGCGCACATAGACATGTCCCGCTTCGCCTTCATCGGTGCGAACGGCAGCATTGGGGCCGAAAGCTGCTTGCAGTGTCCGGCGTACCTGCTCACTGGCGCGTTGATAGTTGATTGGAATGGTCGGCATCGGGTTATCTTAGGCGCTTATCGGCAGCAGACCGGCTTGTCATTAACTGCTTATCATCCCCAAACTGCGCTGCCGTGCCGGTTACCACTGACCGCTTTGCGACAGCAGCAACGAAATCTCGCTGGTTTCGTCAAGCCACTGAAAACGGCTTTTATCTTCGCTCTGGCAGAAGGGCGTCAGCATTGCAGCGACTTCTTCCCAACGTTCTGGGGTGAGAACGCACTCAAACAGGCCGTGTTGATCGGAGCGCACGATGCCCTGGCTCATGCTCCCGGCACTGAGTGTCAGCCGACACCCGTTGACCGGCTCCGCAGGCACTTCGGCTTGCCGGGCGGAGCCGTTCGCCAGATTGAGGCAGAGAGCCTGTAGGCGCGCTATCTCAGCAGCCTGGAAGCCGAACAATCGCAGGATTGGGCAATCCAGCGCCCCATCGGGCAAAAACTCCGCCTGCATGCCTTGCTTTCCTCGCAGCGATTGCGGCTTACCCAGCATGGTTGAACAAATAGGTCAGTTTGCTAAGGTCTTGCGGGTGTGTTTCTCCGGCATTGCTTGGGTGTGCTGATGGCGTTCCATAGGCATCCCAACGACGGAAGAAAATCGTCCGTCGTTGATACACGCTCGCAATGCATCGCCAACGCGCTAGAAATGCCTTCGCAAGCTTTGCGCACAGCCCGCAAAGGCAGCCTACGACTCCGCGCTTTGCACGCTGTCCAGAAAGCGCGGAAAGTAGCCCAAGCGCTGGCCCCCATGCTCCTTCAGGATTTCCTGCAGGTGGGCGGCACGGCTGCCCGAAGACAGCGCGGTCACCAAAGTCTCGCCGCGCTCCACATGCTGGTGGTAGGCACGGGCGGCATCTTCGGGAACCCCGCCCGCAGTCAGCGCGCCCACCAAGGCCCCAATGATGCCGCCGAGCAGGCCGCCGCCGAGCTGAGGCATCAGCGGATGGGCGGTAAACAAGGCTTCTGCGCCGGGCAGATAAATGCACAGCGCAACCGCCAGCGACAGGATCGGCCCGCCGACCACAAAGCCGACCACGCCGCGCGCAATGCTTTCGGCATGGTGGTTGACCGGGCGCTCCACATCATGCTCGGGCACTTCGCGCACTGAATGGGTCAGAAACTCCTCGCCGTCTTCGGCAGGCCGGTTGCCTTCCTCCTGAAATGAGCCGGTTTCGCCCCCGGCATTCTTCGCCACCAGGGCAATATCAGCCAGCGGCACGCCGTCATCAAGCAGTGCCTGCGCCGCTTCTTCCGCCGCGTGATGGTCGCGAAAGACCCCGACAATTGTTCCCGCCATGTGCTGGTTCTCCTCAAAAAGCTTGCTGAAAGTGGTTTGTAGTGTTACTGAAAGTGGCGTGTAATGGGAGTTAGTTAGCGATAAAAGATAATTATCCCTGCCCTATTTGCGGCGAAAAATATCAGCCGCGCTCATTCTTATCGCTAGCCGCGCACGCCGTGTTTGACGACGGCCCCCAGGCGCATAGAGTGGGCATGGCACAGGGCAACCGCGAGGGCGTCGGCGGCATCGTCGGGTTTGGGAACTTCGCGCAGGCTGAGCAGGCGCGTGACCATAAACTGCACCTGCTTTTTGTCGGCATTGCCCACGCCGACCACGGCGCTTTTCACCTGGGTGGGCGTGTACTCGGTCCACGGCAGATTGCGCTGGTCAAGGGTCAGCAAAATCACCCCCAGGGCACGGCTCACGGGGATGCCCGTGGTGACATTGTTGGTGAAAAACAAACGCTCAGTCGCCACTTCGGCAGGCTGATAGGTGTCTATCAGGGTGTTGAACTGGTCGTAAATCATTCGTAGGCGGGCGGGCGCGCCGAGGGAAGGCGGGGTCAAAATCACCCCTGCCGCGACAAAATGCACGCGGTCGCCGCGCTTGTCCACCACGCCATAGCCGGTTGTCGCCGTGCCGGGGTCAATGCCAATAATAATCATAGAAGTATCAGATAATAATCAGATAATAATCATAGAAGTATCAAAGCGTCACCGCCTGCCCTGTTTGTGCCGATTGATACGCGGCCAGCACTAGGGCCACCGCCGCGCGTGCCCCGCCCGCGTCCACAATTGGCGTCTCGCCCGTGCGGCAGCAATGGATAAAGTCGGCATACTGCGCTTTATGGGCATCCCCCCAGGCCGCAGCGGGATGGGGAGACGCCGACTGCGTTTTCTGCTCAGTGGCGGCCCGCGTGCCGCCCTGCGCGACCTGCAAAGCGTGGCGGCTGGCGTCCTGCCCGGCAGCCATGTTTTGGCCCTGCACGGCCAGCAGTTGCAGCGTATCCCCTTCAATCACCGCGCTGCCCTCGGTGCCATGCACGCCCAGGCGGGCCGCAAAGCCGGGGTACAGGGCCGTGGAGGCTGTCAATGTGCCGACGGCTCCACCGGCAAACGTCAGGGTGGCGCAGGCAATATCCTCCACCTCCACGCGGGCGTGGGCCAGGGTGCGGGTCTGCGCATAGATGCTCTGCACGGGGCCGCACAGCCACAGCAGCAAGTCAACCGTATGGATGCCCTGGTTCATCAACGCCCCGCCGCCGTCCAAAGCCCAGGTTCCGCGCCACTCGCCGCTGTCGTAATACTCCTGCGTGCGCAGCCACGGGATGCGGGCATCGGCATAAATCAATGACCCAAGCTCGCCGCGCTGCATGGCCTGCTTCACCTGGACGCTGGCAGGGTCAAAGCGGTGCTGGGAAACAACGGACAGCGTGCGCCTTGATGCCGAGGCCGCCAGGCTCAAAGCATCACAGGCAGGCAGCGATATGTCCATGGGCTTCTCGGCTAAGACATGCTTGCCCGCGCGCAGGGCACGAACGCCTATCTCGGCATGCAAGCCGCTGGGCGTACACACAGACACAGCATCAATTTCGGGGTCTGTTAATAAGTCGTCTAGGGAAACGGCGCGCAGATTATAGCGCTCTGCAAACGCTTGGGCGCGGGCAGGAACGCTGTCGCAGCAGGCGAGGAGCGCAGCCTCGGGGAGCGACGCCAGCGCATCGGCATGGGTGGGGGCGATAGCGCCGCAGCCGACGATGGCGAAACGCAGGGGGGCCTCAGTCATGGGAATGGTTCTTCGGGACGGTTTCAGAGGGCAGCGTGTGTTATTCGCCCGGCGCGGGCAGCGGGGACGGCTCGCAAGCCCGCGCTGCCGCCTGAGCGAGCAGGCGGCTGGCCTCGGCAATGCGTCCAAGCTTAGCCTGCACGCCCGAGTTCTCCTGCCCGAGTGCATTCTGCAAAAGCTCGCTGTTGCCGGCAATGACAAACAAGGGACTGCTAATCTCGCGGCTGAAGACAGCGGCGGTTTCCGCCGCCGCCGCCCGCTGCGCATGGGCGAGGCGCGCCTGCTCCGGCCTGCGGTCACGGAGTGTCACCACAAACAGCGGGGGGCTGTCCGTATTTTGTGCGGCGTCCGTGCCGGACGGAAAGGCAGGCTGAACCGGCGCGCTGCGCACTTCAATGGGAATGATTCGCCCCGACAGCGTGACCAGGGACGCATCGGGATCAGAGAACGAGTGCATGGCACCCTGCGCGATAAGCTGCTCCGCCCACAGCAGTTCGGGCGGGCACAACTGCGTCAGGGCTAGCCCGGCAAGAGTGCCTATCTCGCAGCCGGCGAGGGTGCAGGCACACATGTTCGCCTCGGTAATCTGCCCGTCGGCCCCGACCAGCAGCATCGGCTCCAGGTTCTGCATAAAGGCGGCCTCGTAGCAAGCCGCCGTTTGCCGGGCGGTCGCGCATGACGCTTCCATCTCCAAAATACTGTCTGCTAAGGCCTGATAGCGGCGCCGCAAAGCCAGCAGCGTGCCCACGCGCAGGCGCAGCAGAGCGTCGCTCGCGCCCAATGGCAGGGCGTCATCCGCCCCGCTCGCCGCCCAGTCTAGACCGGCCTCGGCCTGCGGGTGGGTCAGCACCAGGACGGGCAAATATGTTCCCTCCGAGGCCGCTTTCAGGCTTTGCACCCAAAGCGCCGTCGGTTCGCCGCCCCCGCCCTGTCCCTCCGAAGCCGCCACAATCGCCATGTCCGGGGCATGCGCCTGCACAAACTCAAGAGCCTGCGCGGCATCCGGCACGCAGTCCACCTCGTACCCGGCCAATGTCAGCCGGGTGCGCAGCGTGTCCGCCGCTTGGGTGTCCGGCATGACGACGAGAAGGCGCGCGTGCTGCACGCTGCTTTCGCGCGGCAGGCGGCCCCGCCCCGGCGCGGTGCCGCCCCAGGCTGTTTCCAATGCCGAACTCTCAGGCAACGAGATGCTATTCTTTCTAGCGGCAAGCACAAAGTAAATCAACAAAGCAAGCCAACGTTATTGTAGTAATTATCGGCGGGCAAAGTCAAGCGCTGTAGTCGTTGGGAGTGTCTAGTTCTGTGCAGGGAGAAAATCAATCAGGTGCGCCGTCAGCTTGGGGTAGCGCCGCTTATGTAGCTGCCGCGCATTGTAGCAGTACGCAAACAAAGACAATG
>JAABUQ010005875.1_pt1 | contig 19126 bp, 13 predicted proteins | sample 5560001 | NCBI WGS metagenome assembly JAABUQ01 (sample SAMN10711888, study PRJNA513371) | rock metagenome | isolation source: Antarctica rocks | place: Antarctica: Victoria Land, Finger Mt nord | collected 2015-12-18
GAGCAGATGGAAAAACAATGTGGCATCCCGGCGGGCTGGATTGAGCGCGCGACCGGGGTGCGCGAGCGGCGCTACATCAGCAGCGAAACGACAGTGAGTATGGCGGCGGCGGCGGCACGGAAAGCGTTCGCGGATGCTGCGCTGGACGTAAGCGAGATAGATGCGATTGTCTTTGCTTCATCCGCACCGCAACAGGCTATCCCCTGTACGGCCGCGCTGCTACAACGAGAGCTAGCAGCCCCGGATGGGAAAAGCGCCTGCTTTGACCTCAATGCTACCTGCTTGAGCTTCCTGTTTGCCTTGCAGACGGCTGCTCATCTTGTAGCTGCGAACGTGTATCATACTGTCCTGATCTGCAGCAGTGAGCCGGCCTCACTCTCCATCAATCCCGCTGAGCGCGAGAGCGCGGCATTGTTTGGCGACGCCGCCGCCGCCGCTATTGTAACGAAAAGCCTGCCCGGCGAAGGGAGCTGCCTCTGGCACGCGAACTTCGCCACGCATAGCAGTGGGGCCGATCTCACGCAGATCATCGGTGGAGGTACCCTGCACCACCCCAATAAACCGACCACGACGCCTGAGATGAATCTGTTCCATATGGAGGGTCCGGCGGTCTTCAAGCAGGCCGCACGGCTGATCGAGCCATTTTTAACGCAGTTTTTCACTACACTGGGCTGGGAACGTTGCCAGGTCGATGCCGTTGTACCCCACCAGGCCAGTCGCCATGCCATTGAGCTGCTCACGCGGCGACTCGGCTTCCGATCCGAACAGGTGATTGATAATCTGGCCCTGCGTGGAAACTGTGTCTCCGCGTCGATCCCCCTGGCGCTGTCCGAGGCGGTCGCGCAGGGACGTATCAGGCGCGGACAGCGCGTACTGCTCGTCGGGACGGGGGCCGGGCTGACGCTGGGTGCGGTCGCTCTTACATTTTAGCAATGCGAGGTATCCATGAAGATTCTCGTCACAGGTGGTACAGGCTTTCTCGGACAACACCTGGTGAGGGCACTGCAAACAGACGGTCACGACGTCTCGTTTCTTGGCCGCGATTTTACGCGCGCACAACTCTTACTTCAGGCCGGTGCCCGTCCTATTGTGGCTGATCTGCGTGACCAGGCGGCTATACGACAGGCGTGTGAGGGGATAGAGGTTGTCTATCATGTGGGAGCACTATCAGCGGCATGGGGGAAACGGGAAGATTTCTATGGCAGCAATGTTGAAGGAACGCGAGCAGTAATAAACGGCGCTCTGGCACACGGTGTACGACGCCTGGTCTACGTGTCTTCACCGGCCGTTATCTTCACAGGGCACGATACACATAAAGCCAGTGATGATCTTCCTTATCCACAGCGTTTCACCTCGCTCTACGCCCTGACAAAAAAACTGGGAGAGGATCTGGTAAACGCCGCTGCGAGCAGGATGGAGACGGTAATTCTGCGACCGAAAGCGATCTTTGGACCAGGTGATCGCACGCTTCTCCCGCGCCTGGTCGCGACAGCCAGGCGCGGACGCCTGCCACAGATTGGCGCGGGACACAACCTGGTCGATCTCACGTATGTTGAGAACGTGGTGTACGCGCTGAAGCTGGCACTGCATCCGAGCATGGGTACGGGGCCGTATACTATCACCAATGATGAACACGTGCCTCTGTGGGATATGATCCGCCAGGTGCTGCGCGAGTTGGGATTGTCGGCGCATCTGCGCCAGATACCCATCCCTGTCGCTTTAACTTCGGCAGCGCTCATGGAAGCGCGGGCCACTCTGACAAAGCAAGAACCCCTCCTCACGCGCTACACGGTCAATCTCCTGGGGCGGACGCAGACCTATGATATCAGCGCCGCCAGGCGCGACCTGGGCTATTCACCGCGCGTCTCTGTCGCGGAGGGGATACGACGTACAATAGAAACGCTGCGAGTCGAAATATGATACAAAAGATACCTCAACTGCGCTGCACGATCCTTGATACCGGCTACTGCCAGGTCTGGGAACACCATCTTATGCGGGGCGGCGCGCATCGCCGCATCGCCTGTCATTCCCTGGTCGCGCTGCTCTGCCATCCCAGCCACGGCTGGATTTTATGGGATACAGGCTACGCGCCGCGTATGCTCGCGGCGACACAGCACCTGCCATTCTCGCTGTATCGCCGCGCGACGCCACTACACATCACGCCCGGCCTCAGCGTGGTTGAGCAGATTGGCCGCCTGGGACTCAAGCCCGCTGATATCGGCCACATACTTATCTCTCATTTTCACGCCGACCATATCGCCGGTCTGCGCGATTTTCCTGCCGCTGAACTGATCGCATCAGAGCAAGCATACGCGGATGTTGCGGATCGCAAGGGCCTGGGGGCCCTGCGGCACGCGTTCATCCCTGAGTTATTGCCCGACGATTTTACGAAACGGGCCAGGCTGCTCTCACATTTTAGCGGCGAACCACTGCCAGCGCTGGGCGCTACCCATGACCTGTTTGGCGACGGATCGCTGCGGCTGATCGCTTTGCCCGGCCACGCGCGTGGACAGATCGGGCTACTGGCACATACAGAGCGTGGGCGCGTGCTCTTCGCAGCCGATGGCTGCTGGCTGCGCCGAGCGATCTATGAGCGTCGCCCGCCATCCCGCCTGACCAATCTGTTCACCGATGATCCTCGCGCGGTGAAGGGTACAATCAATGCCCTGCACGATTTTGCGCAGGCGAACAGCGATGTCGTTATCGTGCCCAGCCATTGCCCCGAGGCGTACGCACAGGAAGTGGAGATGCATCATGACACCATCTAATCTCTCGCTCATCATGGGTCACTTTATGGCCGCACGCTGGCGCTGGCATCATCTGCATGGGGAGGCGCTGCAGGGCTACCAGGAGCAGCGAGCGCGGCGGATCGTAGCATACGCCATGCAGCACTCGCCTTTCTATCGCGCGCACTGGTCACAGCACGATCCTCACGATTGGCGTACGCTGCCGACGATCGATAAACAGTTGATGATGGAACATTTTGATACCTTCAACACACGAGGAGTTACGCGTGAAGCAGCGCTGGCGGTGGCGCTGCGCGCGGAAGAGAGCCGCGATTTCTATCCGCTGCTTGATGATCTGACTGTGGGCTTATCGTCGGGGACTTCCGGGCACCGGGGCCTCTTTCTCGTCAGTCCCCAGGAACAGGCGGCGTGGGCGGGGACAATCCTGGCGCGTACGCTGCACCATGTGCCGCTGCGCCGTCTGCGCGTCGCTTTTTTCCTGCGCTCAAACAGCAACCTCTACGAGCAAGTGGGAAGAGGGCCGATCCAGTTTCGCTACTTTGATCTAATGACGCCGCTTGCGCAGGCGGTGCAGGCACTCAATAAACTACAGCCGCACATTGTGATCGGGCCGCCCTCGCTGCTGGGTTTTCTCGCCGCTGAACATAGCGCTGGACAACTGCGCATCCAGCCGGAGCGGCTCATCTCGGTGGCGGAAGTACTGGAGCCTCACGATAAGAAAAGGCTTGAGCAGATCTTCAACGCGCCTGTACACCAGATCTACCAGTGCACAGAGGGCTTTCTGGCCGCAAGCTGTCTCCAGGGCTCGCTGCATATACAGGAAAACCTGGTGGCGCTCCAGTTCGCACCACTGTCAGGAGACAATGATGGACGGGTCATGCCCATCGTCACAGATCTCTGGCGCAGGACACAGCCAATTATTCGTTATTGCCTCAATGATATTCTCCAGCTTGATCCTGCGCCCTGCGGCTGTGGCTCGCCATTTCGCGTTATTCGCACGATCGAGGGACGCAGCGACGATGTCTGTTTTTTCTCGTCGCAGACGGGCGAGAGCAGGCCATTCTTCCCAGATACTATTCGACGTATGATCCTGCTGGCCAATCCCGAAATACTGGACTATGGGGTTGTGCAAGAGCGACCCGGACATCTGCGTATCCATCTCGCCGTCAAGCCCGCAACTTCTTTTGACGAGGTTGTGCAATCCGTGCAGGCAAGTGTAGAGACAACGATCGCACACTACGCCTGCCGCCCGGCAGACGTTCAGATCGTGGCAGGATTACCCGCACGCGCGCCGGGTGTAAAACGGCGGCGCGTGCAGTGCCTCAGTTCCGCGCGATGAGAGCAGAATGGCAGATCGCGTGGGACTACCTCCTCTACTCTATACGACAGGTTATGAATTTCGCTCAAGGTAGACACGCACAGCGAGATACCTATTTTCTTGCGGCGCAAGAGCAGTTGTGTTATTATCGGCGCAGCAACTGCTCTTATATTAAGGGGGGAAACGTAGCATTATGCAATTTTTGCGATCGAAACAACAGCTTACAACGTGCCCACAATGCGACAATACTGTACGTTCTGACGCAGAGTTTTGTAACATCTGTGGTCAGCGCCTGAAGGGTTCCCCAAATAAAACACAGCGACAGATTACTCCTGCTTCCCCGCCAGCACAAACGGCGCAGCCGACCGCAGCACCTGGCGCACATGGTGAGGAGGAGGAGGAAGAATACGAGGACGAGGAATACGAGGACGAGGAATATGAGGACGAAGACGAAGGCCAGGTCATAGAGGATCGCACGTCGCCAACGCTACCATCCGCGCCCGGCGAGATCCTTGGCCTCTTGCAGATGTTGCAAGAGCAAGCGGTACACATAGAACAGTATTTCCCGGCAGAGTTACCGGACAAAACACAGAAATTGACGCTCTGGAAGAAACAATTACAGCGCGCGCAGGCGTGCGCGGAACTGTTTGAGCGTCCCCAGTTGCAGCAGGTCGATGCGCAGCAGGCGCTCAGACTGCGCCATCATCTCTCAGAGGCGGCACGGGCACTTGATTTCACACGCGAGTACAGCGTGAAAGTGATCGGGCACACCGGTGCCGGCAAGAGTACCCTGCTGGCCGCGATGATCGGGCAGGATATTTTTCCACGCCTGGCAGGCGGAGCGGTCACAGGTGTGCGCACACGCATCCGGCTCTGCGACGAGCACGAGCCCGAAGAGCTGCGCGTTCACTATCTGACCCGCACAGCCTTTGACGAGCTTCTCAAACAGACACGGCAAAGCATCCAGACAGCGCCAAATGCGCGCACGCGCGAGGCGCTGGCAAGCGAGCTCGCGATACTGCTCAAGAGCAGTGAGGCATTTGCCGAAGGGTATCTCAAAGACGAACCATATGTTGAGATCATTCCACGCGAGCACTGGAAGCTGGAGAGCAGCCGCTACATCGAGGAGCCAGCACGCGATAGCCAGGAGCCGCGCCTGATTCGCCTGATCGATTATGTCGAATACACTATCCATGCCAGTCTGCAAACGCTGCTGCCAGCGGGAAGTGTGCTGGTGGACCTGCCGGGTGGATCGGCGGGCCAGGTGCACCACGACATGATTCTACGCGAGGAACTGGACGATGCCGATGCGGTGATCCTGGTCATCGGCAATAATCGTTTCGGCGATGATGATCGTACGCAGCGCATCTTTGAACTTGTCAAGCGCAAGATCACGCAGGGACGCTCAGCAGAGGTCGCGGCCAACATGATCTTCCTCGCCGTGACCCACTGGGATGAGATCAACTCAGCGCCCAGCCTGGAGAAAGCGGTGGGGAGCCTGCGCCCGCTCCTGCGCGACCTGCCGGCCAACTACAACAGTTATCACCACCACGGCCCCAACGACGATTACTTTTTCTACCCTGTACGCGCGGTGGACGCACTGCTGGCGACCCTGGGCATCAATGGACAGGCGCTGGACGCCGAGCGAGCACAGGAAGGGCGTGAGTATGCTGGTCGTGTGCTTGGCGTATACCCTGAGCTGCTCAAGCTTGACACGACGCTGCCCGCGACGGCCAGCGCACAGGATTTCCAGGAAGTCACGCCCAGGCAGCACAGGGCAATGCTGAACCTCAGTGGTCTCCCCATCCTTATGCACGACCTCCAGACCTTCCTGAGCAGCAACCGCTATGAAGTACAGTTACGCCAGGCCGAGACACAATTGGCGATGGGACTTCAGCACCTGGAGGACCTCTGCTGGGAGCACCTGAGCAATTTTGGTATACACAGCCGCGATGCACAGGAGCTGCAACAGGAGATGCATCTGCGCAAGAATAAGCGCGGCGCGACACGTTTTGAACAACTGCGCCAGCGCATCAACGCGATGCACAGCGCCTGGGGCGAGGCGCTCAAAGATTTTGACGCGACCATCAGCGCCGAAGATAATCTGTTTCATTACGCCTTAGAAACCGCCCATCACCGCGCGTTGCGCCGCATCAAGGGCCGTATTACGCAGGGCCATTTCGACCACTTTATCAAGGTGAGCAGCCGCACACAGAACGCTTCGCCGGCTTTGGAGGTGGGGAACCGCTGGGTTGATATCGATGGCTGGGGACTTATCAAAGACCTGCGCAGCCACTTCAGTGCCGCCCTGGAGCGCGAAATGAATGAGCCAGCGCGCACCCTGGCCGAAGCTTTTCTCGTTCCCATTACGCACAAGGAAGAGATCGATGGCACGCTGGATATCAGCCGCGTGGCGCTTGGAGAGCATGGCGGCGAACTTGACGAGATGCAGAAAGCCTATAACAAGCTCAAACGGGGCATCCGCGAGAAGGCACGCAATATCTGCCTCTATGTGACAATGAGTGAATTACTCAATGAAGAGAAGTATGCGCCGGGCAAAGACGATCCCGTCATCAGCGCGCTGTACCGGCTCTCTACCTATCAGGGCAAGCCCGAGGACCTTATCGGGCAGGCGCGGCAGTTGATGGGGCCAATTCTGGACGCGATCTGCGACCGGCTGGCGCAGAGTACGGAGCGGCGCATAATACATCTGTTCCGTTACGAGCTTGACAAGCTCGAAGCCCGACAGGTCTACGACAGCGATCGGCTGGACGCTCTCCCGGTCAGCGTGCCCGGCGTCTTCGCCGATCTGGTGAACAGCCTGTATAGCCTGCTGACCGAACGCGTGCTTACATCAGAGTCGCTGCGCCAGCAGCTCGACGCCCTACAGGCGCAGCGCGAGGTGGTGGTCGATCACTGGGTCGATCTACTGCGCGACACGGAGGCGCTGCGCATCACCTATCGGCAAAACCAGGTTTCTCTCTAGCAAAACGGCGACCGCAAGGGTCGTCCTTACTATATGCGGCCTTTGCTGATCTTCGCTCAGCAAAGGCCGCATCGCACAGCGCTACAAAACTACCCTTCCTCATCCAGCGCTTCGCCGCGCTGGAGCTTCAACGCATTTTGCGTGGAGAAGAGGACATTGCGGCGCAGGCGCTGGGCGACGACGTAGCGCGTAGCGGCTACTAATGCCAGGCGACCATCAGGATGGTCAGCACCGAGTACCTCATGCTGGCGCATCCCTGCGTCTAGCATCTGGAAGGTGTGGAAGGAGGCATCTTCACGCAGCAATGCCTTGCCCAGCGCGGCCTTCAGTTCGCTCAGAGGATAGCCCTGCTCCTGGTAGTAGTGCACAATAGCTGCGGCCTCCTCGACCTGCTGGAACTCGGCGCAGTACAGCAGGCGCTCAAGAAGCTTTGCCCGATCGTGCAGCAGCGCGGGAATGGCCGCTTTTCCTCGTTCGGCGGGCAAGGCGGCCCGTGGGATGTTAAGGAAGTGGGTTAGATAGACAAACATCGCGCCATGTGTAATAGCTTTCATCAACGCACTATTGCTCTCTAGCGAACGTCCGGCCATGCGCCGGGTGAGCGCGTCAACGGCATTGGCATAGCTGATAACGTGCAGAACATCATCCCAATCCTCCTCGTTCTGCACGTGGAAGCGGGCGACGCGGTGGATACCAGCACGTGCCAGGACGCTGCTCAGCGCCTCTAACGCAGCCCCTTGTGCCAGGGCATCACGTAAGGCGCGGGTAATATCGTCTGGCTTGCCCGCCAGGAGTGTATCGCGCAGGACTTCGGGCCGACCTTCACTTGCCCAATGTGGATCGCGTGATCCCGCGAGTAGCGCTGGTAACTCGGCGAAGAGCGCCTCCTGGGGCGCGATCGTCTCCTGCCAATCGGCATCTTCCTCGTGACGGAAGCCGCTGCTCATTGGACGTACAACAGAGGAGAGCGTATCCGCCAGTACTGCGCGCGCATCGACGTCACCAACCGGCGCGGTGCCACCTTGTGTCATAAATTTATAGAGTTCGCTCGCCTTATTGACAAAGTCGATGACGTGCCCTGTGCTCAAGAAGTAGTGATCGGTGGCGGCTACGAGCAGCAGGTCGAGTAGATCTTCCAGCGAGTAGCTAGCGGCCACGCCAGCGCGCACAATACGTTCGGCCCCCGCCGCCTCGCGATCTTCGATGAAGAGCCGGAACCACTGTATACGCTGCGCTTTCATCGTATTGGACGTTGGCGGCAGCGGTTTCTGTATGCGGCGAGGAGGACCTCCGAAAGAATCGCGAGCGCAGTTGATCAACGCATGTACGTCGGCGAGGGCTTTATCATCTTCCTGCAGGTGAGGAGCAAGCCGGCCCATACAGGTCAGAATCGTCAGCCCCATAGCAAAGCCACCCTGGCGGAAGCGCAGCCCATGCATGGCTCCCACGCTCAGCATTTCGCGCTCAGAGACATCATGAGCACGGAGGGCGGCGACGGCTTTGGCAAGCAGGAACGTATTGCGCTCCTCCATCCCCTGGCGCAGGTCGTCCAGCAGTTTCGCCTTGCGCTGGCGTGTATAGCCTTCGAGCGGGACCGGGCTGACCCAGACCTCATCATCGCGAACCTCTAATGGGAAGACAGCAACGTCGTCTCCCCCTTCGGTGAAACAGCCGCCCGAGGCGAGGTCAAAGCGCCAGTGGTGCCAGTGGCAGCGGAGGATGCCGTCTTTTACGGTCCCCTGCGAGAGTGGATAGCCCATATGCGGGCAGCGGCTGTCAAGCGCACGTACCTGGCCGTCGGCGCGCAGCAGCAAAATATGACGCTCTTCAAGCGTTACGACTTTGAAGGGACGCTGCTCCAGTTCGGCTACTGTGGCGACTTTATAATAACGCCCGTCCGACTCAAATGTCCCGCCGGTAACAGAGGAGGTAGTTTGCATGTATCCAGGCCCTTTCTTCTCTTATGCTTGATTTACCTTTCATGTCGCCGAAGGCAACATGAAAGGTAAATCAAGCATACTATTCTTTGTCCGCTGCGCCGTAGGGGCAGTCAGAACAAAGCGCACATCGGGTTCTTTACCGAAAGGATACCTGAGAAACCTGGAGAAAGCACTGTTCGAGAGGACAGAAAAATCATTAAAAACACGCATAGTTTTATATAACTGGAGCATCGCAGGTAAGGAGGATGTACTATAGGAAAACAGCAGGCGCTGGAGAAGGCTGAAGGCGCGCACAGAAAAACAATGAAGAGAGCTTGCAAGCAAGCTCTCTTCCATTATCCCCAATGCAGGGACCCGTTGCTGAGTCAAGAGATATTCCATTGTCCAGAACGTACTTACATAAAGACTGAGCTCTATTCAGCGTCTGGTTCTGCTTCAGCGACGACTCGCCCGGAATTACCAGGTCTTACAGCGTCTCCACAGGCGTCAATTTCCGCGCAACTCGCGGTACATGTGCAAGAATACGGATAAATCATTATCCTACTATCGGCAGGACTTCCTTTCCGCCGATCTCAGCGGTACGCTGCCCCTTAGACGACGTTACCAGTAACGAGTAGATATCCCCCCCAGGACATACCCCTGTAACATCGTTCCCCCGTTGATAATCATACCTGACGCCCGGTAAGAGGAGGTGAAAAATATGTTAAGATGTTGTGGAGATCGATCCGAATGCGGCGATTCAGGTTGAGAATTTTACATACGTTCATATTGTGTCGAGAAGGAGAACCTTTAGCGCGTGTTTACAGATGTTTCGCAACTACACTATTTAAAAGAACAGAGCCAGGAGCATTTTTGGGGCAGCGGCGAGAGCAGCGCGGGCGAAGCGGCTGTGCTGCTGGCGGGATCGCTGCTTGGCGGCGAGATTGTACGAGTGCGCCTGTTACGTGGATCACAGGAGACGGCGAGACGCTACCAGATCGCCAATGGGAACGCGGATGCCACGCTGCCCTATCACTCGTGGATCGTCGATACAGGTGACGAACAATGGTCTCCTGCGGGGGTGACCAGCACCAGAGCTATTATAGAACCATACCTGCAAGGCTTTGCTTTCTCGGCGAACGAGCTGCGCCTGACGCGTCCACTTCTCCCTGACGAGCACATTTATGGCTTCGGCGAACGGACCGGAAATATGAACAAGCGGGGGCAGGCGTTCCCGGTCTGGAACGTTGATTTTCCGGGTCGTCATGACGAAGCGGTGACCTCAATGTACACGTCGATCCCCTTCTACACTTCCCTGGCGGAAGACACAGGCCGGGCTTCGGGGGTATTGATCGATCACACGGGAAAGGTTGACGTTGATCTAGGCAAGAGCGAGGAGACACGAGCCAGCCTGACCGTTGAAGGCGATAGCATGGTCGTTTACTTCTTTGCCGGTCCCACGCCAGCCGCTGTGTTACGCCAGTACAGCGAGCTGACCGGGCACATGCCTTTACCAGCTCGTTGGACGCTCGGTCACCACCAGTGCCGCTGGAGCTATACGTCTGAGCAGCAGGTCACTGAGCTGGCGAGCAGGCTGCGCGAGCGCGGTCATCCCTGTGACGCTATCTGGCTGGATATCGACTATATGGATGGCTTTAAAAATTTCACCTGGGACCCCGACCGGTTCCCTGATCCCGCGCGCATGAGCGGCAAACTGCACGAGCAGGGCTTTCACCTGGTGACGATCCTTGATCCGGGGACCAAGGTGGATGAGACGTATAGCATCTACAAAGAAGGCGTTGCGCTGAACCATTTCTGTCGCTATAAAAGCGGCGAGCATTTCGTGGGCAGCGTCTGGCCCGGTGCGAGCGTCTTTCCCGATTTTTCCACTGGCGCGGCGCGTACATGGTGGGGAGATCGCTATAAGCTGCTGCTCGACGCTGGCGTAGACGGTCTCTGGAACGATATGGACGAGCCGGCGCTGACCAACTCGCTGCTCTCTCACGATGAGAACGAACCGTCGCTGTGGGGCAAGACAATGGACCCCAATGTGCTTCATCGCGCGGGGGGCGACGATGTGACAGGACCGGATGGGCCGCCCGTCTCCCATCGCTTTTTCCACAACGCCTATGGCATGGAGATGGCGCGCACCAGCTATGAAGGCCAGCTCCATTTACGCCCCGACTCACGGCCGTTCGTGCTCACGCGTTCGGGAACGGCGGGGATGCAGCGCTACGCCGCGCTGTGGACGGGGGATAATACAAGTTCATGGGCGCATATTCGCCTGGCGGTGAGCATGTGCCTGAGCGTGGGGATGAGCGGCGTGCCCTTTGTTGGCGCTGATATTGGTGGCTTCTGGGATGCCTGCGATGGCGAGCTGCTGACGCGTTTTGCACAACTGGGCACGCTCATGCCGTTCAGCCGCAACCACAATGCGCTTGACAACCCGGATCAGGAGCCGTGGGCCTTCGGCGAGCCATACGAGAGCGCCTACCGCACAGCGATTGAGACGCGCTATCGCCTGCTGCCTTACCTGTACACTCTGTTCCAGCAAGCATCAGTTGATGGCTCGCCCGTCATGCGTCCACTCTTCTACCACTATCCCAACGATGAACGAGCCAGCGATACGCAGGACGAGTTCCTGGTTGGGGATGCGCTACTGGTTGCACCCATCGCTGAAGAGGGCGCGCGCAGTCGTGGCGTCTACTTCCCCGCCGGACTCTGGTTCGACTATTGGGATGGCACAGAATATCCCGGTGGCGGCAGCAGCGAGGTTCCCGCCCCATTAGAGCGCTGGCCGCTCTTTGTGCGTGGCAACAGCATCATTCCTACGGGTCCAGTGGTGCAATACGTGGACCAGTCGGCAAACGATCCTCTCACCTTCACCTGCTATATGGCGACCGATGGCCTGGCCGCCTATACCCTGTACGAGGACGATGGCAGCACCCAGGCATACCGCAACGGCGCATTCGCCCGCACAACAATCAGTTGTCGCGTCGATGCTGATGGAGTGACAGTCAGGATCGACGAGCAGCACAGCGGCTACCAGCCGAGACGCGATACGTACGAGGTCGTTGTGCGCGTGGGTAATCGTCTGTTGCAGCAGCAGGTCAAAGCAGGTCAGGGAACAACCATTATCCGACTATAAGAAGGGTCTGTCAGCAGCAGAGAACAACATAACACAGCGTGTACTTCTTCTGTAGAATGTCCCTGTTCGCCAGCTTTGTTGGCAAACAGGGACATTCTGCACTTGCAGTAAAATCTTGCTGACTGCATAGCAATGACCCACCCTCTCCCCCATTTTCCAGACAAAAGTAACAATCTTCTAGTAACAGATATTGATTTTTGTCACTCCATAGTTTATACTCCTATCATCCATTCAGGATGAACATCCTTTTGCCAGGAAACTTTCAAAGCGTATACATAGTGACACTCTTCTCCCCTAGAAGGGGAGAAGCTTCTGAACAACGGCGCGGGGGACACCTGCCTCCGTAGAGGCCCGGTCTGCAACCGGTGGCTGAACCCGTGCTTCGCTCAGACAACACGCATCCGAAGATGCCAGGGGCGTGTCTGCCCTGCTACGACGCCGGAGAGGTCCGGGACGTCGATACGTGACGGAACGAGGAAACATCACCTGCTCACCAAAGGCGAGTGGATGCATATTGACGGACCCGACCACATCGCGGTGTCCGCTGAACCCGCACTTTTTACAGTGCCACTCACGAGTGCGTGGTTTGTGTTGATGCCCACACGCAGGACACCGGCTACTGGTTCCTCGTTCGGAGCCGGTGAAGCTCATCATGCAGGATACGTTGGCTTTGTGGGTCAGATAAGCGATATCCTTGCCGTATTCCCACAGGGCCATGCGTTGATTGTGGCGGCGTCCACCGTTCCTGGTGCGCACACCATGGGGATTGCCAATGAAGAGGGAACCAACCTGCTCATGGACACAGAAATCAATCACCTGTCGCGTGGCTTTGTGGCGCACGTCACGGACCCGGCGCTCACTGCGACGACAGACCTTGTTCCTGGCACGCTGCAACCGGCGCCAGCGTTTGGACCCGGTGTGGCAGCGCTTCTGCTTGCGAGCAATCTTGCCGACGCGTTGGAGGCGGTGCCGTTTGAGCGTGCGAATGCCACGTCCAGAGACCACCAGCGCTTTGCCCGTGTTGGTGGTGACGGCGGCAAGATGAATCTCACCCAGGTCCACCGTGGCATGGACGTCACCGGGTGCCTGTTCTCGTTGTGGCACCTCGACGCACACATGCAACTCAAAGCCATGGTTCCAGACCAGCGTACATGCCCCACTGTGCTCTGGCAGCTCTACCGGCAAGACGAGGGAGGCGCGTCCACGCCCCATCGGCAACACGACGCGTCCGTGCTCGCGGCTCACCGCCTGTGCGGGCCAGTGAACCGGGTAGAACTGTTTCTCGTGGTAGGGGTACTTCATGCGCATCTGCGGGTGCGTTTGGCGCAATTGCCGGGTCGTGTCAATGGTGGCAAGGAACGCGTGCACCACCATCTGAACCGATTGGCTGTGCAGGGCAAAACGCCCTTTGGTCGCTTTCTGCAAGGCGTCGCGTCCCGGCCACTTCGCGTGGGCCATGCGCGCGTCTTTGTGCAGCGTGCAACAGCGGTTCCAGACCTGCGCCGCTTCCTGTTGAGCGGCTTTCAAGCGCTGAAACTGTGTCTGCGACAGGCTATGCAGGTGGTAGACATGGACGGTGTTCATACATAGAATGATAGCATGGAAGCAGAGAGGTTACAAGTGGGTAAAACGAGGTATACCCACTCCTCCATTGCCTCTCACATCGTCTACCGAGTGTCAGGGGAAGTGACGGCGATGCGAGCGGCGTCGCTTTCATCCCACCCCCTGGAACGGGGTGGGACTTCCCGCTCCTAACCGTTAAATATAAAGGGGAACTGAGATGATTACACGTTCGCTTGGAACGCATGGACCTGAAGTATCGGCCATTGGTCTGGGCTGCTCGGGCATGTCTGACGCGCATGGGTCGGCGAATGAGGCTGAAAGCATCGCGACGATCCACGCCGCGCTCGATAGCGGTATCACTCTGCTCGACACAGCCGATTTCTACGGGATGGGACACAACGAGATGCTGCTCCGCGAGGCCCTGCGCGGGCGGGTGCGCGAGCAGGTCGTAATCAGCGACAAGTTCGGGGGATTACGTGACCCCAAAGGCAGCTTTATTGGCATCGATGGCCGTCCTGCCTCTGTCAAGAACTTTCTTACCTACACCTTGCGCCGACTTGGCACCGATTACGTTGACATCTATCGGCTCTCGCGCCTTGATCCTGACGTGCCCATTGAAGATACTATTGGCGCTATCGCGGATATGGTCAAGGCCGGGCACGTTCGTTACATTGGCCTCTCCGAGGTTGGGTCCGCTACGATCCGGCGCGCACAGGCGGTGCATCCCATTGCCGACCTCCAGATCGAGTACTCGCTGCTCTCGCGCGACATCGAGACAGCTATTCTCCCCACGTGTCGCGAGCTTGGCATCGGGATCACGGCGTATGCCGTCCTGTCACACGGCCTTCTTAGCGGACATTTGTCAAAAGAGCGCACACATGCGCCAGGTGATTTCCGCAGTTTCAGCCCTCGCTTCAGCGAAGCCAACCTCGATCACAACCTCGCCCTTGTCGAGGCATTGCGCTCGATTGCAGAGGCCAGGGGGGCAACCGTCTCGCAGATGGCCATTGCCTGGGTGCTGGCACGTGGACAGGATATTGTGCCGCTGGTTGGTGCACGTCGGCGCGAGAGCCTCGGCGCGTCCTTAAAAGCCCTCGACCTGACACTGACCGCCGATGACTTGGCGCAGATCGAGCAAGCCATCCCGGCAGGAGCAGCCGCGGGCGAACGCTACCCCACGCCACTGATGGATCTACTCGATAGTGAACAAGGCCGAGAGCAGAAGCAATGACCGACGAACCACTCACTCGCGAACGTATTCTCGAAGCGGCGGAGGAGGTACTCCGCCGCTTCGGGCCGGCTAAATCGAACGTTGTAGATGTTGCCCGTGCCCTTGGGGTGAGCCACGGCAGCATCTATCGCCACTTCCCGAGCAAAGCGGCACTCCACGATGCCGTTACCAGACACTGGCTGGCCGAAAAATCGGCACCGCTTACCGCGATAGCGAACGAGGATGGGCCGGCCCCGGAGCGTCTGCGGCGCTGGTTCAATCTTTTGATCTCCATGAAACGAAAATATGCGCGTGACGACCCGGAATTATTCGCGACATACGTGGAGCTCGCCGGCGAGGCAAGGGACGTCGTCAGGGCATACGTCGATCACCTCACCGAGCAAATCGCACATATCATTAGCGACGGGATCGCTCAGGGTGAGTTTGCCAGCGATGATCCCGTTGTTTCCGCGCGGGCGCTGTTCACCGCAACAACCCGCTTCCACGATCCGGCTCACGCCGCCGCGTGGTCTGATCCCGACATCGATGCCGAGTTCGACGCCGTCTGGTCCCTGATCCTGCTCGGCCTGCGTCCGCGCACCATTCCACAAGAATGAGCGGGGCAGGCCATCTCCTACTTCTTGGTCATCCCTGCCGATGGACAGACCTGTGCCAGCGTACACTGAGCACACAGCGGCTTTCGTGCGTTACAGACCGCCCGACCATGATAGATGATGCGGTGAGCGAGCGGAAGCCATTCCTCTTTAGGGACGAGGCGCATCAGATCCTGCTCGGCTTTAACCGCATCTTCCTGCTCTGTCCAACCGAAGCGGAGGGCGAGACGAGAGACGTGTGTATCAACGATAAAGCCATCCGAGATGCCAAAGGCGTTCCCCAGGATCACATTGGCCGTCTTGCGTGCCACACCCGGTATTCTGACCATCTCCGCCATCGTGCGCGGCACCTCACCCTCATGGTACTGCAGCAGGTGCTGGCAGGCGGCACGGATATTTTTCGCCTTGTTGCGATAAAAGCCCGTTGGCTTGATATCCTGCTCAAATTCTTCCTGGCTGACAGTTGCGTAATCCTGGGCCGTATGATATTTCTGGAACAGCGTTTTTGTCACGGCATTGACCCGTTCATCTGTACACTGAGCCGCGAGCTGGGTCGCGACAAAAAGCTCAAGCGGCGTTGAGAAATTCAGGTCATAGCGAGCATGTGGATAGAGTGTACGTAATTGCGTGATAATCGCCAGTATCTGTTCTGAAGAACCCGCTTGTGGTCCGCTATATGGTAGTACCGTCTGTTCCATTTGTCATTCCCCTTTGCCAGGTCAAGATTCGCTGTTTGCTCGTAAAATATATGTGGTTAAAGACTTTTTCTTATTGTACTCTGTGGCTGCGGCAACTTTCTGGTAAGCCAGACAAATATCCCTGGTAAATTCACTCAAGGATGGTCAGATTTTGCACTCAAGGATGGAAATTTGATCTGAATCATGGGAATCGGCGGTTATCAGAGAGGTCATGCCACTCCCGATGCGGCTTCCTCCATTGACATCTTGTAAATTGGAACCCTTTTGTCTGTTTGGTACGAGTTTGCCTGTGCGTTTTTTGATTCTGAAGACTCCTCCCCGTCTCAGATGCAGATGGCACAAAGTACAGCACTTTCATTTTCTCTCTAGCTTGTTGTATGCTGAAAGGGTATTGAGAAGAGTGCAAGGAGTATTTGATGGATATCTGGCAAAAAATACTTGATTTCGAGCCTTTCCTTCGTTTACTTGACATTCAACCAGCATTGCTTGGGCCAGATGACGTTGTGCTACGTCTTCCCACGCGTCAGGAGATTGCGAATCACCTGGGAGGGTTGCATGGCGGCGCTCAATTCACATTAGGAGAATCTACAGCCCTGACCGCTGCGGTCTTCTCGTTGGGAAAGCAATTAGATCAAGTGGCTGTACTCACTCGGAGCGCGACGATTAGCTATCAAAAAGCTGCCCTGGGAGACCTGACGGCTCATGCCCGTGTCATGCACGAAGAACGCGCGAGCCTCCAGATCACTTGGGATACTAAAAAGCGTGTGCGCCTGAACATCCCAGTCGAGCTTAAAGATTCGACGGGTCAGATAGTCACCATGCTCAACGTAGAGTGCCTCGTGTTGCCACGCTCATGAGGAACATAGGGTAACCGAATTTACACGTCTGGATGCAAACGGACCAGATGTGGAGCGGGATCAAGAAATGGCTTCACACTGCTTCCCATGATTCACATCAATTTTCCACCCTTCGGTGCAAAATCTGTCCACCCTTGAGTGAATTTACCATGTATCCAAAGACCCTGCAAATGAAAAGGAGAAGGTGCGTCACAGTTTTTTTACACAGACATGTGCGGGGAAAGAGCAAGATGGGAGAAGTTTTTTTCGGTGGCAGCGAGTAAGCTTGTGGTGAAGAAACGTTCACTCATTGTATGGAGGTTTTATGGGAAAAGTTATTGTCGGTGCAACCATGTCGCTGGATTGGTTTATGAATGACCGCCATGGGGATGTGAGCCGGCTGTATCCCGATTTTGCAGCGTTGCGAAGAAGCGAGATGTTACAAGAAGAAATACAGACGACAGGCGCAGTGGTGATGGGCCGACGTGCCTATGATATGGCAGAGGGAGATCTCACAGGTTACGAATATCAAGTGCCGATCTTTGTCCTGACTCATGCTGTTCCAGAACAGGCGCTCAAAGGAGAGAACGACCAGTTAAAGGTGAGTTTCGTCAGCGATGGCATTGAAAGTGTTCTTGAGAAGGCAAAAGCGGCCGCAGGTGACAAACAGGTCACGGTGGTAGGTGGCGCGAATACCGCTCAGCAATGTCTACGAACCGGGCTGGTTGACGAAATCCACATGGGCATCGTCCCTGTCCTCTTTGGTGAAGGTCTTCGCTTTTTCGAGCCTGGAGTTCATCAGCAGATGAAACTGGAAAGAATAAGGGTCTTCGCGTCCCCGACGAGAACCGATCTCTGGTTCCGCGTTGTCAAGTAAGAGTTGTTCCACCGAGGTGGCCAGCAGAGAAAGGTGCCGGGCTGTCTGCTGAGCAAGAGGTGGTCGTTTCCACAGTGCACAGAAGATCATTTACTCAAGCTCCTCACAACAGCAGCGAACCCGCTGTTACGACCACGACAACCCCGAGCACAGTGTAATCGAGCGGGCCGAGAGTAGTTTCGTGCAGCAGAGTTTGCCGCCCTGTGGCGCGATAGCCACGCGCCTCCAGGGCCGTAGCCAGCTCGGAGGCGCGGCGCAGCGTCCCTTCGATAAGGGGAGTGAAGAACATCGCCAGGCTTTGCACACGTTCGCGCAGCGACCCATAGCTTACATCTGAGCCACGAGCTACCTGGGCCTTCATCAGTCCCTCGGCTTCGTCAAAGAGCGTCGGGATGAAACGCAGCGCGAGCAGGGTCATGAGGGCAAAATCATCGACCGGTAGTTTCAAGCGGCGCAGGGGTGCAAGCAGCAGCGTCATCCCCTCCACCAGGGCGATGGGCAGCGTTGTCATTGTCAGGAGCAGGGAGAAGATAAACAACACGAGCAGCACAACGAAGCCACTGACTAGCGCCCACACATTGCTATAAGTGATAAAGAAAGGGCCGAGCACAAACGATTGAGCGGGAGGGAAGCGCATGGTGAGAAGATAACACAGAGTGATGCCCACGAGCATGATGACGATGAGCCCTTTCAAGACTTTGAGGCGACGCTGCCGCCAGAGCGGACGTAGTGGCGGGAGCAAGGAGGACAGAAAGAGCATGAGCAATACGCCTCCACTCATAAGCAAGATTTCACGCAGGGTCGCGTACGAGTTCGTCAGAGGGGCAAGCGTGTATAACACCTTTTGATCAACTGCCCCAAAAGTGAAGAGCGAGAGGAGAGAACTGATGATGACGATGACGATCAGAAATCCGAGACGACGCCATACCTCGGCGGGTGGGATACGCGCGAGCGCGAGGCCGACAAACGCGAGGCCAACGTCGACAAGATAGGGGGCAAAGTGCCAGACTCTTCTGCTAGCCAGTATGAGCACAATGATCAGCCACAGCAGGGTCAGCAATTTCGTGCGCGCCTGCAAGCGGTGCGCGATGCTACCACCCGGATAGTAGATCCCTAATGGAATATTTCTGAACAGCATTTTCACCTACATTGGCCGCCAGAGGCGGCCCTCCTCTTTTTTAAAAGCTGGTTGTGCACATTTTTCGGCCTT
>JAABUQ010005876.1_pt1 | contig 19122 bp, 25 predicted proteins | sample 5560001 | NCBI WGS metagenome assembly JAABUQ01 (sample SAMN10711888, study PRJNA513371) | rock metagenome | isolation source: Antarctica rocks | place: Antarctica: Victoria Land, Finger Mt nord | collected 2015-12-18
TGCGCTGATGGGATACCGCGACGAATCGAGCCGGCAGGCGTCCCCCCGCATCGCCCTGGGCCGCGAGCAGGTACGCAACCGAGGTAAGCGCAAACTCCGCGTCCCCGGCCGCGACCGCCTTGACTCTGCTGGTGAATCCCCGCAGCGTCCAATCGGGAGTCGCCGCCGCCGGAACGAACTCCACCTCCAGCCCCTGCTCGGCGAACAGACCGCCCTCCGCCGCCGCAAACGCGGGAAGATGCGCGCCGCTCACACAGCTTTGACACCAGCACATCAGACGCACACGTTGCATGCCCGACCCTCCTCATTGAGTTTCATTCCGCAGCGTCGCCGCCCAGCGTCGCCGCGCATACAGCGCACGTCAGCGTCCCTCGCACGATTGGCTAGTGGATGTTGGTGGTCTGCGAGCGGGCGTTGATGTTGGCGTTGCCGTGGAAGCGCGCGCGGATGTTGTAGCGCCCCTTGCGGCCGAGCTTGCGCGTCGACACCACGATCCTCAGCGAGAACGAGCAGTCCTTGCGCAGCCCCACGGTTTTGGTCGCGCCCGTCTTGTGCCCGCGCCGGGCGGCAACGGTCACTGACCCGTGGCAGACCCGCGACCGCTGCGAGCCAAGGATGCTGGGCGGCAGGCGCAGCGAACCGCGGACGAGGAAGATCGTCCTGTGCCCACGCACCAGGCGTCGTGCGCTGAGCCGCAACCCCGGCAAGTTGGCCCGCGGCAGCACCGGCGGGCGGCGGGTCGTCGGTGGGAGCACGCCGGGCGGGAGCACGGGCGGCACCACGCCGGGTTGGACGGAAAGGAAGAAGTACAGCTTCCCCTGGTCCTGGCGTCCGCCCACATCCTGGTAGGCCGCGCCGGTAACGTAGTCGGGCTCGCCGTCGCCGTTGACATCGCCCAGCGCCCGCAAGCCGGCACCCAACTCGGTGCCTGAGTTCTTACCCACGGTAGGCTGGATTTCCGAGGCGGGCAGCGCCAGCGTCTTCAGCGGTGAGCCGTCCTTACCGTTGCTGACATACACCTCGTGGTCCCCGCCCCCCAGGCCGCCGACGAACAGGTCGGGCGTGCCATCTTTGTTGTAGTCGGTCGTGTCCGCGGTGAATCCGAACGCCTTTGCCGCCGCCGGCGCTGGATCCTGGACCTCGTACAGCAGGACGCCATGACCGGCAGCGACCGAGGCCTTGCCATCAAAGACCCACGCCCTTCCCTCGCCCGCGCCCCCCGGTCCGGCTTGGGTGAAGGAGTCGACGTAGATGTCAGCCGCACCGTCCCCGTTCACGTCTCCGGGAGTGTTGCGTCCGACATCCTGCAGACCGAAGAACTGCTTGGCGCCTGGTACGGGCGCGTCAATCCGGGTGAGCAGGCTGCCGTCCTTGCCGCTGAAGATGTACACCCTGCCGTCGTGATCTGGGGTTGGCGTCCCGGTCTTAAGCGAGTAGGCGGACACGAACTGATCGGGGACGCCGTCGCCGTTTACGTCCCCCGGGCCCTGCACGGTGCCCCCGAAGCTGCCGCAGCTCGACGAGCACGGCGCCGCCGGCTCGTCGCTTGACGGGAGCTTGAGGGGGCGAATCAGCGAGCCGTCCTTGCCCGAGAAGATCCATGCCTCACCCTCACCCGTGTGACAGGTAGCCGGGAGAGGGGACACGGTGCTGCAGTTGGCAGGCACGTCGTAGGACGAGGCACCGACGATGATGTCCGCTATGCCGTCGCCGTTGACGTCGCCGGCTGAGCCGATGCGTGACCCGAAGCCCCGGAAGGACGTGCCTGGGGGCGGTATGTGCGACTGGGGGTCGGGACTGTTGATCGCATACAGCAGTTGCCCTGAAGACCCCTCGAAGACGAAGACCTTGCCCGAGTTTGCGTTGCAGCCAGCCGCGCCGGCCGTGCAGGCATTGCCTGCCGCATCGACGTTCTCACTCGGTGCTCCCACCGCCAAGTCATCCTTCCCATCCCGGTTGACGTCACCGAGGTTCTGGATGTAGAAGCCGAACTGCGCGTTGTCCTGAGGCTCGGGAGAGAAGAGCTCGTAGCGGATGGAGCGGTCTTTGCCGTTGAACAGCGTGACCTGGCCGGCAGCCGTGGCGTTCAGAGTGTGGGAGAAGAAGTTCGCTAGGTAGCTGGAGGCGAAGACGTCTGTCACCCCGTCGCCAAGGTTGGCGGACTCGATCCGCTGGCCAAAGATCTCGTTAGCCTGTTGGTCTGGGGAGTCGACGCCCAACGCGTTATACGCCGTGTCCGCCGTCGCCGCGCCGGCACTGCTGGCGCAGACCGCCAGCACGACGCACATCAGGGCGCCTAGAGCAACCAGTCGCCCGACCGAACGCTGACGCCTGGCGACCGCACTCATACAAGGCGCGTTGGAGTGCCCTGTCTGGGCGGTTGCCAGAGCCGCTCGCGGTCGTCTGGACGCGAATGGACGAAATGCCGACGCTTCTTCCCCGAAAGCTTTCATGTTCCTCCTGCCAAGGATCCCTGTTCGGTTACGAGACTGCTAGGGGCCATCTTTAGCGGGAGAGCGCAGCGCGGACAATATGTGCACCAAACATCTAGATAAGTAGTGGTTCGCCACCCGGTGGGGGCATTGACGCTGCTGGGAGGGCGGATGTGACCGGAGCCCAGGGGCCGTAGCCGAGGCTCGGGGTGCGCTGGCGGGGAAGGAGGACGATGCTCTTGCCCCTACGTGGTCGCTCTGCTCTCCTCTTCCCGCGAGACAAGGGCTTTCCTGGAGTCGACCCCCAGCTTGCGCAGCGCTGAGGCGACGTGAACCTCGACCGTGCGCGTCGATAGACACAGCTCCTCGGCGATCTCCCGGTTCTTTCGCCCGATTGCTGCCAGTTGAGCAACCTGAGCTTCTCGGCGGGACAGTCCGTCTCCATACGCTCCACGCCCGCCTCGCGATGGCGGCTGCCAGGAGAGGCCCTCCGCCCTGAGCTGGGCCCGCACGCGGCCCACGTCCCAGCTTGCCCCAAGGCTGTGGAAAGTCTCCAACGCGCCGAGTAGAAGGTCGCCGCCTCGTGTGTCCTCTTGAGCGAGCAGGCAGTGGGCGCGTTCCTCGCGGGCTTGGGCCGCCTCATACGGGTAGGGCAACTCGCGCCAGCGCCGCTCTGCGGTGCCCAGCAGACGCGCGGCGGCGTCGTAGCGTCTCTCTGCCCGCGCAATCACGCCCTGGCAACAAGCGCTCGCGGCGCGCGCGGCGGGAGCGTCGCGGCCCTGCAGCCCGGCTGCGAACTCGGCGCCCAAGTCCCGGGCTTGTGGGCGCTGGCCAGCGTCGAGAAGCGCCCGCACCGCCACCGGCGCCAGCTCGCTGGCCCATACCCAGATTCCCTTTCCCCGCAGCACGTCGAGGCCCAGGGCGCAGATGCGGCAGGCGCCCGCCGCGTCGCCCCGCGCCAAGCGAATCCGGCCAAGTCTTGCCGACGCTGTCACCTGAGCAGTCATCCAGCCCCGTTGCCTTGTCAGCTCGAGCGCCGCGGCGAAGCTCTTCTCGGCCTCCTTCACCCGACCCCGACCGAGCAGGAGCGAGCCGAGGACCAGCTCGTTGCCCAGAGATAGGGCAGGCCGGCCCTGGGTGCTCTGCATGAGGGCCCGGGCCCGTGCCTCGAGCCCCTGCCACCGTCCGACGCGCCAGTCGAAACCGATCTTGGCGCTGTCGATCCAGACATCGAGGCGGACGTGCTCGAGCTCATCGTGGATGCGCACAGCGGTGGTGAGAAACGACTCGGCTGATTGGCAGTGGCCGAGACCGAGGGTCGCGAGCGAGAGGTTTAGGGAGCGCTGCAGCAACAGCAGCTTCTCGTCGATGGAGCTTGATCTCTCGTGCATCTCGCGCACCTGACTCCATCCTTCCGGATCCCCGACGCAGAGTAAGATGGCCGCTCGCTGTGATCGGACGATGCTGGTGACGACCGGATCATGCGTCCGGGCCGCTGCGTGCACCGATCGACCAAGCCAGCTGAGGTGGTCCTCCAGCGTTCCCCCTCCCGTTGTCGGCCAGGCAAGATTGGCCATCGCCGGTGCGGCGAGCTCGGGGCGTCCCTGCAACTCTCCGACGGCCTGGATCATCTCCTCGCGCCAGGAGCCGTCGCCCACGTAGGACCGAAGCCGAGAGAGCGAGAGTCGCAACTCCCCCCTGACTCCGACCGGCATCGACTCCTCGTCGAGCGTCCGCTGAAGGATGGCAATGGCCCCGCTGGGAGACACGCTGGACAGTGCAGCGCTCCCCAGCTTGACCGCCATCCGGATCCGGGCCGCGTGGGAAACCCCCGGGGCCGAGAGGGCCTGCTCCAGCTGTTGAGCGGCCTCCCGAGCGTTCCCGATCGAGTTCGCGGCCTCGGCAGCAGCCTGGGCGTAGCGCGTCCACCGGCGTGGAAGGTTCGCTGCCTTGAAATGGTAGACAAGCTGAGCGAACGGGCGTGGTTCCGGCCCGGTCTCGAGCGCCCGGCCGGCGCGCAGGTGCAACCGGCGTCGCTCTGGAGCCGGGATCTCGGCGTGCGCCGCCTCAGCTGCGAGCGCATGGCGGAAGCCAAACTTACCATCGCCTGCTTCTTCGAGCAGACCGAGGCCGAGCGCCTCGGTCAGCCCCCTGCTCGCGCGCTGGCGTGGCAAGTCGGCCACCTTTGCAAGTACATACTCGTCCACAGGGATCGCGAGGACCGCGGCGGAACAGGTGATGAGCCGAGCATCCCGCCCGAGTGGCTCCATGCGCTCCCGGATCGACTGCCTGATGGCCGCCGGCACACCGAGACGCTGCGGTGCCCGGGTGGCCCCCCCTTGGTCGACCCCTAGCTTGTCTTGGTCGCGGAGGAGCCTGATGACCTCTTCGACGAGGAAGGGAATCCCGGCGGTCCGCTGGTGCAGGTCGCTTGCGAACTCCTCAGAGACCTCCGTCTCAACAATCGCGCCTACCATTCGTCGCAGATCCTTGGCGGTAAGAGCCGACAGCTCAATGGTGGTGAGCAGTGTCTCTTCGCGAAGGCGAGACGCCAGGCCCCGCAAAGATGACAGCGGAGGGATGTCCTCGTCCCGATACGTGAGGATAAGGACAAGCTCCCCTGGGGGCTCAGACAAGAGAAACGAGATAAACTCAAAGGTCCCCTCATCCGCCCAGTGCAGGTCCTCCAAGACGCAGACGGCCGGGCCGAGCGCTCTCAACAGCTCGCGAAGCGCCCTGAACACCCTGTGACGATCCGCCCTCGGATCGCCCGCGGGGACGGGTTGCGCGGGAAGAACTCCCGCGAGCTCGGGCAACAGGGGTCGAAGCGCCCCGACCACCGGGCTCACCGAGCGACTGAGCGGCTCGTCGCTGAGGCCGCGCAGCGCCTCAACGATCGGCCCAAGGAGAAAGGGTTCGCTCAAGCGGTGACAGTGCCCGAGCAGAACGCGCCCCTGCTCGGCCGTGCCGAGCCCGACTGCCTCGCGCACGAGTCGACTCTTGCCGATTCCGGCCTCACCCTCGATGAGGATCAGGGCGGGAGGATTGACCATCGCCTCACGCAGGACGGCCACCTCTCGGTCCCGACCGATCAGCGTGGGCGAGGAGACGCGCGCCCTAGTGGGACCGCGAGGCTGCAGGTCGGCCATGGCGCTCACGCTTCGGCTCCACACGGGTCCTTGCCCGGCGGACCCGCGGCATCGTTGATCACGTTCGACTGCCTCCCACCGTGCACGGTCAGCTTTAGCCCTACGCGGGCGAGTACTCCCTCGCCCGCTCGAGCAGTTCTGGCCGGTAGAGTCGCTGTCCGGGGAATACGGACAAGCCATGCGTTTCGGCCGTGTAGGGGATCGTGGCCTGCCAGCGGCCTGGGTCCATTGAGCCCGGCACCCCATCGAACGCGTAGGGCTCAAACAGCGACCAGTTGGCACGGATGTGCTCCTCGGAGACGTCAGGAAAGCGACGCCTGAAGCCGGCGATCCCCAGCTCGGGCTGATTGCGCTGGAGGTCGTAGCCGGCGACGAATGCGTCTCGCACCCGAGTCACCAGTTCCAGTGGCAGCCGATCAGCCGCGACCAATCCCGCCGCGTACACCTCGATGTCGAGCGGGATGATCCGAACAGGGACGACCGTGTTGCGATCGTAGAAAGTCAACCAGTCCATCCACGCGGGGATCACGTCCACCTCTCCTCGTCCGAGTGCCGCGTCAAGATTCTCCCCGGCTGTGTCTACCAGTCTTGGCGGCCCGAGGCCCATGTGGGCGAGCGCGCCAGCGTACTCGTGCGCGTACCATGGCATGCTCCATCTAGCCGCCCGAACTCCCTGCAGGTCCGCTGCCTGCTGGAGATCGGAATCGGCGCGGACAAGGGCAACGATCGGGTTGCGCTGATGGGAGATGGCGACGAATCGAACCGGAAGGCTTCCACCGGCGTCGGTCTGCGCGGCGAGCAGGTATGCGACGGAAGTGAGCGCAACGTCGGCATCGCCCGAGGCCACCGCCTTGACTCTGGTCGTGAAGCCTCGCAGCGTCCAGTCAGGAATCGTCACCCCATGCACGAACTCGACCTCAAGCCCTTGCTTCGCGAACAGGCCGCCCTCCGCCGCCGCGAAGGCTGGGAGCTGCATCCCGCTCGCTACCCTTGGGCACCAGCACATCAGACGAACACGTTCCATGCTGGCCTGTCCGCGCTTAAGTTTCATTCGGTAGCGCTAACAGGACACGCGCGCCTGAGCCAATAGAGGTGCCGAGCATCTAGACAAGTAGTGCGGGCCCCGTGATCATGCCGGGTAGATTCTATTCGCCTGCGCGAGATGCGACGCTTACGCTTGGGAACGACTGGGGCGCCACCTGCCGTTGCGGTCCTGCGCACCGGCCCGGATGAGGATCGTGTGCAGCGCCCGCCGGTCCCGGCACCGTCGCCTGGCCGCGGCCCTGATCGCGGTCGCCGTCGTCGTCCGCCTCGGGTACGTGGTGGCCACGCCGGGCTACACCCCGATTCATGACGACCACGCCTACGACCGCCTGGCCGTCGCCGTGGCCAGCACCGGCGCCTATCCGCTGGACAATGGTCGGCCCACCGCCTACCGTCCACCGGGCTACCCGTACGTGCTCGGAGGGCTCTATGCGCTGACGGGGGCCCGCGGACACGCGGACACAACCGCATCGTGATCGCCCGGGTGGCGCAGGCTCTCCTCGGCGGGGCGATCGTCCTCCTCCTGGGCCTGCTCGCCACGATGCTGATGGATCCGCTGGCCGGGCTGTGGGCGATGGCTCTCGGCGCGCTCTACGTTCCGCTGATCACCGTGGGAGAGTCGCTGCTCTCCGAGCCGCTGTTCGGCGCGCTGGAGCTGGCCGCGCTGCTCGCCGTCGTGCGTGCCGTGCGCAGCCCGGATCGCCGATGGGCGCTCGCCGCGGGCGCCATCGGCGGGGCGCTCACCCTGACCCGGGCCAACGGCGTGATGGTGCTCGTGGCGCTGGCCGCTGGCGTGTGGGCCGCCCGACGGGACCAGCAGGACGATGGCCCCCGCCCTACGCGGCGCGCGGGAGCGCGGCCGCCGCCGCTTCCGAACCGGACCTGCAGGGACGCCTGCGCAGCCTCGCGCTGCGCTATGTGCGCCACCATCCCGCTTATCCACTCAAGGTGGCCGCCTACAACGGTCTGCGCCTGCTCGACCTCGGCGGACTGTCCCGCGCCCGCTTTACGGCCCGCACCGCGGGGATCGGCTCGCCGCTGGCCGCCGACGCCGGGGTCGTCTGCTTCTGGGTGCTGGCGCTGCTCGCCCTGGCCGGCACGATCACGCGCCGCGCGCGGGCCGTCCCCTGGTGCGTGTGGCTGGCCGGCGCACTGTTGCTGGCCAGCATCGTGTTCGTGACCACCGAGACACCACGCTTCCGCGCGCCGCTGGACCCGTTCGTGATCCTGCTCGCCTCGGCGGCGCTGGCCACGGCCGCTGAGCGCCGGCCCACGACCGGCGTCCCGGGGGTGGCGAAGTGAGGGAGTAGGGGAGGAAGGCATCGGCCATGCGCGGCACGCGGTGCGGCGCCGTGCCCGGATGCGTCGGCCGCGGGAGGAGGGAGCGGGTGGGTGGGGGTGCCAGTCGTGCTCGCCCATGGGACGGGGTATGACGCGCACCCCCCGATCACACCCCGCGTGTACGCCGGGCCGCTCGCCCGGGTCTTATGACGTTCATGACAAGGTCACGCATGAGCTTGCCCGGTCGTAGGCGCCTTGCGGTCTGGAGAAGCTCCTGTCGATCGGCAGCGGTGAGGTTGCCGGGGCGTCCGCCAGATTTCTTCAACAGCTGCTGGAGGCGGGCGCGGTCCTCGGGCGAGCTCTGTTGGATGTGCCGGCGGGTGACGAGGGCCGCTTGGAGCAGCATGAATGCCCATCCCCACGGGCCGAGCCTTCGGAGGAGGAAATGCATCAGTACCAGTACCTTTCTCAGGCGCTTGGGTTTGGTTCGAGCACGAAGAGCTCTGCGGCGAGGTCTGGGTCGATGTGGTTTTGGCTCATGAAGGCGATCACCTTGTGGCCGCTGAGCCGCTCTACCGCTTCGACCAACTCGTCGCGCATCGCCCCCTGAAAGAGGCCGCGGGTGTCGAGCACGTTTGCTTCATGGCCGTTTGTGGCCAGGGTCTGTTCGCCCGTGGTCAGGGTGTCCTGTAGGAGGCAGACGATGAGGGCGTCTTGGAGATAGGTGCGGGCCTGGGTTGGCCCTTGCCCGGCGTGTCTGCGCAGCAGGTGGCTAATCTCGTCTGAGATCGCGGCTCGCAGGGGGCCGCCGGTCAACGCTTCGGTGTGGCTGGTCATGCCCGCCTCTCGGTCTCGCTCCCTCTCAAGGTGGGCAGCACAGGGCGGGGAGAGGAACGCGCACGGAACCCGGCCAGCGATATTAGGCTAACACTGTTCGTGCTTTTTTTATTGTTCTTTCGTCACGCTTAGGGTACTTTTTGGGTCCGAGACGGTCGCTGATTGTCGACCAGCCGAAGCTGACTGCTGATGCTCGCTTCCGCCTAACGCGGGTCACGCCTTCGCGGATCCAGGACCCGCTCCATCGACGGGATTCAAAGCCCAGGGGACACTTGTTCCAGGGGATTGAGGCTCATGGGAGGTCGAGATGATGGTGCATGCGAGTACGGCAGGAGCCCACGAGAGCGCTCACCCGGCTCGGGCCTGCAACGGCGCGGTAGAGGATCTGACGGTCGAGGACGCCCCATGAAGGCCACGGCGCGTCACTCAAGCGGGCAGCCCGGGCACGAGGTCGAGATCCGACGATTTCGCTTCGCCGCCGGAGCGCAGGCCAGTGGCGAAGGCATTGAAGGGACGCCGACCCCGCAGGAGCTGCTGGCCGCGAGCCTGGCCGCCTGCTCCGCGGCGACGATTCATTCGTACGCCAAGCGCAAAGGGTGGGACATCGGCGACGTTGTCGTCGAGGTCGACTATGAGCTCGCCAAGCGCGGCTCACCAACGCGCTGCGGCGTCGTGGTCCGCATGCCGGGAAACCTCTCTGAGGAGCGACGCCAGAGCCTGATGGCGGCGGTCGCCACTTCCCCGGTGCACCGCACGCTCGAAGCCGAGACGATGTTCGATGAGCGCCTCGAGCTCAGTGCGCCAGAACCCGCCCTCCTGGATGACCAAAGAGTGCTACGACAATCGAGAAGAAACGGATCGCTGCGGCACTTCTTGCGCTCCTCCCGACGAACGGCTTGATCAGCGCACTCGACGAAGGCAAGGATCCCACCGAGGCGATCTCGGCGGCGATGGTCGACCTGTATGCCCGCGTCTACAGCCACGACGCACGGGCGCGAGCATGTCGACCACGCCACACCCGCCCACGACCAAGTACGAGTTGATGCGCCGCGTGCAGGCGGAGGACACCGAGGCGTTCGGCGTGCTCTATGACCGTCTGGCGCCCAAAGCGCTGCGGGTCGCCTACGCCGTGGGCGTTGACCGCGACCGCGCCCAGAAAGCGGTTCAGGAGGCGTTCTGTCGATCTGGCGTAGCCGCGCCGCGGATAGCGCCGAGGCCGGTGAGGTGCATAGCTGGGCGCTGGACATCGTGCGCCACCGGGCCATCGACTGCTCGAAACGCAACCGCCGCCATGACCGCTGGCGGGAGGATTTCGACGGCGTCGCTGAGGGACACGCGGCGCCCGGTGGCGTCGAAGACGACACGGCCGATCGCGAAGGCACGACGCCTGCGCGCTGTGCTCGCCCATCTCCCGATGGCCCAACGTGAGGTGATCGCGCTCGCCTACTTCGGCGAGCTGACCCACAGCGAGATCGCCCACGAGCTGTCGCTGCCGTTGGGGACGGTCAAGGGCCGAATGCGCCTCGGGCTCAAGAGGCTGCCTTCAGATCACCGCCTGACGGGCCGATCGGGGCGGCGCCGGGCCGCCGCCCCGCGATTGGCCAGACCACCGCGACGCCGGACCGCCGCCGCGCAATTGGTCAGACCGCCCCGCGATTGGTCAGATCATCGTGCGCGGGCGACATGCCGGGCCAGCAGCATCCTCGCCTGAACCCCGGGTCAGATTCGCCCGAGCAGCAGCAGGACGAGCAGGATGATCGCGATCACCCCGATGATGCCGCCGACAACGGCGACCTTCAACAGCACCAGCACGATCGCGACAAGAATCAGCAGACCGACCAAACCTCGAGCCATCACATACTCCTGTTCGTTTGGAACCAGATTTCGGGCAGTGCCCACGACACGCCCACGCTAATCGCTCCGGGCCCCGGCTGGCCCACCGTTGGACGGGCACGTCGTCGTGTCCGATCACCGTTTGCCCGCCGCCGGACCCGTGGCCGCCGCGGCCAGCCCGACCACGACGGCGTCCTCGAGCGCCGCCCACAACAGCGCGCCGCGGGGCCGCGCCGCGGTGAGACCCATCCTCGCCCGGTGTCCCGCAAAGGCGGCGCCCAGCGCCACCGCCGCCGCCACACCGGCGCCCGGCGGACCAGCGAGGGCCGCGCCGCTGAGCCCGGAGCTGATGCCGCGGGCCGCGAGCCCCTCCGGCCGCAGCCGGCTGGACGCGAAGGGCAGCTTGTCGTACACCAGCTCGAGGGCGGCCGCGGCGAGGAGGAGCCGGCCGGGCCCCCCGCGCGGTGCCCGGCCGCGCAGGACCAACGCGGCCGGCGGGGTGAACGTTCGGCACCCGCCGGCGAGGCCGAGCAGGGCGGGAGCGAGCAGATCGCCGCGGCGCGTCACCGTTTCGCTCCAGCTGTCGGCGAACGGGCAAGGCAGAGCGGGGCAACCGCAGCAAGGGGACTCTCGGGCGCCACCCGACCATTATCGCCCCTGCGGACGGTGCGTGGGCTGCCCCTCCTCTCCCCCGGCCAACTCGAGCCGGCCAAAGCTGGTCATCGAGGTGAACGCCACCTCCTCCAGACGCCGGGCGGCTGGTGCGACACGGGGTGGGCTCCCTGGGCTACCGTGAACCCGTCCTAGGAGGTGACCGACGCGTCGTGAGGGCCTCTTCATCACGCCACGCCAGCCGCCCCGGCGACGCGCGCTGACGCCCACGGCGGTACGCTGGATCCTGGGGCACCGCGACCATGAGCGAACCTCTCCTTTCCCGGCACCTACACGCCGTTACCGACGACGTGTTGAGCGCCCCTGGGCGGCTACGGGTACTGGCCGACACCGGACTTCTCGACGCGCCGCCCCGGCCCGGGCTGCGGCGCCTGGCCGAGCTGGCCGCGCGGGTGGCCGAGACCCCGATTGCCCTCGTCTCGCTGGTTGAGCCGACGCGGCAGATCCTCGCGGCCGTCGTCGGCCTCCAGAACCCCGTGGCCAGCGACCGCCAGATGCCGCTGTCGCACTCCTTCTGCCAGCACGTCGTCCGCGGTCGAGGGCCCCTGCTCGTGTCCGACGCCGGCCAGGAGCCGCTGGTGGCCGACAGCCCGGCCATCGCCGAAGCGGGCGTGATCGCCTACGCGGGCGTCCCCTTGACCCTGGACGGGGAGGTGCTCGGCTCGCTCTGTGCCATCGACCACCAGCCCCGGCTCTGGACCCCGGAGGACGTCGAGCTGCTGGAGGATCTGGCCGCCCTGGCGGTGGAGGAGATTGCGCTGGCGCGGATGGCCAGACGCCTGACGGAGCTATCGCGGACCGATGAGCTCACCGGCCTGCCCAACCGGCACGCCTGGGAGGGAGAGGCCCCGTTGGAGCTCGCCCGGTCGCGGCGACACGGAGATCCGGTCTGCATGGCCCTCATCGCCCTGGACCGCAACCCCCGGACGCTCGGACGGCGCAGCCAACCGGCAGGCGACACCGAGGTGCGCACGGTCACCCTGGGCTGGCGCGCGCAGCTGCGCACCGTCAACCTGCTGGCCAGACTGGACGACGACCGCTTCGCCCTGATGCTGGCGGGGACGGCCTTGGACCCGGCGTTCGCGTGCCTACAGCGACTCCAGCGCAGCGTGGCCCCGGCGCGGATGGACAGCGTCTGCGCGGTCGCCGCGTGGCGGCACCCCGAGACGCTCGCGGAGCTGACCGCGCGCGTCGAGGCGGCGCTGGGTCGCGCCCGGCGCAGCGGCAAGCCGGGCGCGTGTCACCTGGCCATCTGAGCTCCCGCGATATCGTGCGGCGACCGCCCCCAGGCGCCGGCGGAGGGCCTGCCAGCCCGATCTCGCCCATGGAATCCCGCTCCGAGCAGATCATCATCGAGACCGACCGCCACTGGATCACCGGATACCTGACCCTGCCCGCGGATGGCTATCGCAGCCGGATGTCGGACTTCCTCAACCCCTCGGACGACAGCTTCATCGCCATGACCGACGTGCGCATCGAGCCGCTGGGCAACGCCGGCCAGGCGGTGAGCCGCTCCTTCGTCGCCGTCTCGCGCGCGCACATCGTCATCGCCATGCCCGCCGGAGAGGCCTCGGCGTCCGGAGCCGCAGACCAGACGGCGACGCCGGGCCTGACCGGTCACTAGGACCGGCGCCCGGCCAGACGCCCGTGGCCGACCGGCTGGCCAGCTACCGGACGAAGCGAGACCTCTCCGCCACCCCCGAGCCCCCGGGTGGGCGGCGCCCATCCGCGCCCGGCGGAGCCGGGCGGGCCGGGCGCTTTGTCATCCAGGAGCACCACGCCACGCGCCTGCACTGGGACCTGCGCCTCGAGCGCGATGGCGTGCTCGTCTCCTGGGCGGTACCCAACGGCATCCCCGAAGACCCCGGGGAGAACCGCAAGGCGGTCCACACCGAGGACCACCCGCTCGACTACCTCGACTTCGAGGGAGACATTCCCCACGGCAACTACGGCGCCGGCCGGATGCGCATCTGGGACCACGGGAGCTACGACTGTCACAGCTGGAGCGCCCGCAAGCACGTGATCACCTTCCACGGCGAGCGCGTCCGGGGCCGCTACGCCCTCTTCCGGGCCGGCGGTGAGAGCGACTGGATGTTGCATCGCATCGATCCCCCGGCCGACCCGGGGCGAAAGCCGCCGCCCGAGCACGTTTCCCCCATGCTGGCCAGCCCGGGAACGCTGCCCGCCGACGACGGGCGCTGGGCGGTGGAGATCAAGTGGGACGGGGTGCGGGCGATCGCACACTCCCACCCCGGCCGCCTGCGTCTGGAGACTCGCAACCTCAACGACATCACGCCCCGCTACCCGGAGCTGCGGGCGCTCAACCGGGCCCTGAGCTCCCACGTCGCCGTCCTCGACGGCGAGATCGTCGCCTTCGACGAGGCCGGGCGGCCGAGCTTCGAGCGCCTCCAGGGACGCATGCATCTGGCCTCGGAGAGCGCGGTGCGCCGCCGGGCCCAGGAGGCCCCGGTCAGCTACGTGATCTTCGACCTGCTCCACCTCGACGGCCACGACCTCTCACAGCTCTCCTACGAGCAGCGCCGCGGGCGACTCGCCGAGCTGGAGCTGGATGGCGCGCGGTGGCAGACGCCGGCCTTCCACCGCGGGGAAGGCGCCGCGCTGCTGGATGCCAGCCACCACCTCGGTCTCGAAGGGGTGGTGGCCAAGCGCCTTGACTCGGGCTATGAGCCGGGGCGGCGCAGCCGGGCGTGGATCAAGGTGAAGAACTCCGCTCGCCAAGAACTGGTCATCGGGGGTTGGGTGCCCGGCGCGGGCCGTCGCCAGGAGCGGATCGGCGCCCTGCTCGTCGGGGTGTACGAGGACGAGGACGCGGGTGAGAGCCCGCCGCGCCTGCGCTATGCCGGTCGTGTGGGCACCGGCTTTGACGAGGCCGAGCTCGCTCGCCTGGGCGAGCTCCTCGCCGGCCTGCAGCGGCCGGGGTCACCGTTTGCCGACGGTAGGGCTCCCCGCGGCACATGCTTCGTCGAGCCGGTCCTGGTGGCCGAGATCCAGTTCACCGAGTGGACCGCCCAGGGGATGCTGCGCCATCCCTCCTACAAGGGGTTGCGCGACGACCGTGAGGCAACGACCGTAGTGCGCGAGACCCCGTGAAGCGGAGAGACCGGGACGACGTGCGAACCCTCAGCTTCTCGCTGAGCCTCTCATGGAATCGGCGAGACGGCAAGCCCGCCACGACGCTGCCTCTGCGTTGAGATCAAGCCGATACAGCAGTGCGCCGTGCCGAAGCGGTCGCTGGCCGTCCTGACGCAGGCGGTCTCGCGTCGTGTCCGGCACGGCTCGCGTGGCCGCGATCAGCCCGAAGCGGCAGTCAACAGGGGCTGCTGGAGGCAGTGAGACGCTCCGATTTCGTGAAAAGGGAGAGCCGGCCGTCGCGGACGCCTCGCTGGTCGGCGACGTCCTGGGTTTGGCGAGGACCAGGAGCCGCGAGCGGCTGGCGCACGAGACCTGCTCTCAAGTCAACTCGCGCACGGTGGCCCGGCGCCTTCGCGCGTCCCCGTATAGCGTCCCGTCACCAGGACGGATCACCGGGCGGGGCTTACGGGAAACCTCGCTCCCCGGCCGCCGAGGGGTTTGGCTTCCTCGTGCGCGAGCGCAACAAGACCCGGGTTGAGCACCGTGACGATCGCATGCACAGACGCGTACGACGGCACCGGCCACGCGCGCGTCGACGAGCATGTATCCCGCGATGATCACCATAAGATCGGCCTCCCGGTTGCGTTGTGCATCTAGCGGCTCGTTTCCTTGCCGTCCTCGACCGCGAAGGTCCCGGTCTCAAACGGCGCCGGCCTCGGCACCTGGTGGATCGCACCCTTGCTGGTGACGCCGCTGTCCACGAGCACGTACCCTGACGGGGCCGCTCCCTCCGCGAATAGCCGCTTGCCAGCGCCGACGACGACCGGGAAGACCAGCAGGCGGTACTCGTCAACGAGTTCCGCGTCGTGCAGTGTGCGGGCGAGCTGCCAGCTCCCATGGACCTGCAGCTCGCGGCCCGGCCGCTCCTTGAGCGCGGTCACGCTCCCGACGACGTCGGCGCCGATCACGCTCGTGTTCGCCCACCCCGGGTCGGTGAGCGTCGTCGAGACGACGTGCCTGGGCAGCCCGTTCAGCGACGTCGCCACGAAGTTCTCCGGGTCGGTGACGTCAGGCCAGTAGGCCTGCATCGCCTCATACGTCGACCGCCCGAGCAGGATCTCGTCCGCATTGCACGAACCACCGTCAACGATCCGCCGCATGTCGTCATCGGCGAGCGGAACAAGCCAACGCCGCGGTCGAAGCCGTCGGTGTCCTCGTCGGGGGCGCCGGCGCCCTGCATCACGCCATCCAGCGAGAGCAAGGTGTGCACGGTGAGCTTCAAGTCGTCATCCCTTTACGAGCTTCCTGTTCTGTCCGGTACAGACCGCCGCCAGCCCGAGAACTCATCGCCCCGACCCCTCACGGCTCGCGGCGGGCGGCACGTGACGTGGCAGTTTCGGCGCGGCCCGCTCGGGATGAGGCGGACCGCGCGGGCCCCCGGGGCCGCGGCTCGAGTTGCGGATCCGATCAGGCTCGGGTCAGACAATCGCCGCCACACTCGAGCCATTCCGGCAGCGGATCCGCTGCGAGACACCGCGCGAACGCTAGCCGCGTGCGGTCCGAGGATCCAGGATGGTTATCCCAGTCTCGTTGAAGTCCTTGGCGTTACGGGTGGCCAACGTCGCGTCGTGCACCCGACAGATTGCCGCGATCTGGGCATCGAAGCCGGTGAGCGGCCTGCCGGCAGCCTCCCGGCCGGCAACGATCTGCGCATACTGCTCCGCCGCCCGCTCATCGAAAGCGAGCACCCGGTCGGCGAACGCCGAGAACACCTCACGCGCCGTCATGCCGAGGAGCGTCCTGCGCGGGCCTTTCGGGAGCCGCTCGACTCCGTAGAGCACCTCGGCGACCGTGATCGCGGTCGTGTGGAGTTGCGAGGCACGACTTGCCCGCACCCAGGCGACGACCGATGGCGACGGCGATGGCCGCATCAGCTCCGACGCCAGGTTCGTGTCGACGACGATCACGCCGACAGATCGGCCGCGCGCGGACGCTCCTGCCGCTTTGGGAGCTCAAGCTCGACGCCATCAAGCGCCGCCATCCGGTCGAGCAGCGTCCCGAACAACCCGACATCCTGATCCGGGGAACCGACCGCGTCGGCCAGGATCGCCCTGATCTCCGCCTCCATCGACCGGCCGTTCCTCGCCGCTCGGGTCCGCAGGCGCTCCCGCACCCCATCATCCAGGTCTCGAATACTCACCGACGCCATCAACACCGTCCCATTCTGATTGCTAGCAATGCTAGCACGACGTTCCGGTCAGGGTTCCTCTGCTGGGACGTGTTGGACCGGCGGCTTTGGCGTCAGGTGCCCTCGGGTCCTCGGGCGGGATTGCGACCGCGAGCTGGTCTAGGATCTTGCGCCAGTGCGAGCGCATCGCCTTGCGTTCGTTTTCGCTGTCGAGGCGCTCGGAATGAAATCGCACCGAGCAGCCGGTGGCTGAGGGCCGGAGGGCGAGCTGCACGATGGCGTGCTGCTGGCGTCCGGGTGGTCTCCAGGTCAGCCGCACGCGGTCGCCTGGGCGCACGCCGCGGATCTCGCCGATCGTGCCGTCGGTCGTCTCATAGGTCAGGCCTTTCTCGAGCGGTCCCGGCACGCCGTCGCCGAGCCACAGCGACAGGCCGGCTGGTGAGAGCAGGTAATCCCAGGCGATGTCGAGGTCGGTGGGCAGGGTCCGTGTGACGCCGATCTGCCATCCGGCGTCTTTGGTTAGGCCCGTGGGTTTTGTGGTCATGTTTTCTCCTGATCATTGGCCGTGTTGCGAGCGCGGTAGGCGCGGGCGCGGGCGCGGGCGCCGCAGCGGCCGGCCGAGCACCAGCGCCGTTTGCCGGGACGCGAATCGTCGAAGAACAGCAGCTGACAGTCCGGGCTCGCGCATTGCCGGACGCGGCCGCGCGCCTGCGGGTCGGCGGCGAGGTCGAGGGCGTCGCGGGCGAGCTCGGAGAGCAGTGCCTCGACGGACACCGGCGTGGTGATTGACAACGCCTGCGTCCGCGCGTCAAGCGCGCGAACGAGCGGGGGCGTGGCAGCGAAGGCGTTAAGGACGACGACGTCGTCGGCGTCTGGCGGCCGCAGCTCGAGTAGAGCGAACGCGACGCGCTGGATTGCCTCGCGTAGGTCGCCGGCCGTGTGCAGCTCGTCGCCGTCAACGTGGACGTCCTGGAGTCCCAGCGGGCTCTGCGCGAACCAGTCGTGCAGGTCGTCCGGGTGGTGGAGGCGCTCGTAATGCGCCCACTCGCCGCGGCCGCCGGTCATCGCGAAGTCGAGGCACAGGCGGCCGACGAAGCGCCACCGCGGATTGGACTGCATCATGGGTATGACACGTGATGGTAGCCTGTCCGCATGACAACCGCACAGAGCTGGGACTGGACCCGGGCGATCTTCGACCACGTCCACCTGCGGGTGGCCGACCTCAAGCGCAGCCGCACGTTCTACCTCGCGACACTCGAGCCGCTCTGCATCCCGCTGCTGCTCGACACCCCACAGCTTGTCTGTTTCGCAAACCTGGCGCTGAGCGCCGACACGCCACCGAGCACCGGCGTCCACCTCGCGTTCACCGCCGGCTCGCGCAAGCAAGTCGACGCCTTTCATGCCGCCGCGATCGCCGCTGGCGGCAGCGACAACGGCGCCCCCGGCCCGCGCGAGTACGGCCCCTACGCGGCGTACGTGCTCGACCCCGACGGCACCAACCTAGAGGCCGCGCACCGCTCCTTCGCCTTAGCGGCCGACTCCTGAGAGTCACCAGGCGAGAACTCGACGAGCTACCACACACCTCTCACCGCAGCGTCCCCCCCGTTGTCGCGCAGGCCGATCGGCTTGTAGTACGCAGCTTGACACCGTGACCTTGACAAGGCGTCGAGACAAGGCTACCTTGTCTGGGTGGAGGTCGCGGACAGTGCGCGAAAGCACGGCGTCGGCGACGAAGACATCGAGCATGCCGTCCGCAATCCGCTGCGGGTGATCCCCGGCGAAGGGAGAGATCTCATTATCGGCGCCGACAGAGCTGGCCGGCTGCTGGAGGTTGTTGTTCTCGACGAGGAACCTGACGAGGAGCCGATCGTGATTCACGCGATGCCGCTACGACCGAAGTTCCAGCGCTACCTCAGGTAGCTTTCAACATGCCGCGAACCCGTGCACAGCTTCAGAAGGCGCTCGCCGACACCGAGGCGTGGCTTGAGAGCCTTGATCCCCAGGCCGTCGCCGCACCGGACTCAGACGCTGAGGACCTCCGGGCGATCGGCGAAGCCCTGCACGCCGTCGCGGCCAGTGATCTGAGCCTGGCCGACCAAGTAGCGAAGGCTCGAGGCAACGGTCGGACCTGGACTCAGATCGCCGCCGTGCTCGGGGTCAGCAAGCAGGCCGCGCGCGAGCGTTTCGGCGAGCCGGCTCACCGGTAACGACCGCGGTCAGCGGAAGGACGTGCTGACGAGAGCTCGTCGCGTCGGGTTGCACGTTGATCGGCTGGAAGTTCCGAAGGATGCTCGGCCGAAAACACCCTGCGCGGGTCGCGGCTCATGGCTGACGCTTCATCTTCGCCGCCGACGCCCTTCCGCCGCCCTGCACGGGGCCTTATCTTGAGGAGGAAGTCATGGCTGCCCTGCTGATCGGCTACGCCCGGGTCTCGACCGACCAACAAGATCTCACCGCCCAGCGCGACGCGCTAGGAGCCCGGGTCAGTAATACCGAGTCTCATTAACGAGACGCTGAGAGCCATTCTGCGGCCCTCCGAGCGATCGCCTCTGGTGATTTGACCCCCGGACCCGGGCCAAAACGGGCTCTTGAG
>JAABUQ010005877.1_pt1 | contig 19122 bp, 19 predicted proteins | sample 5560001 | NCBI WGS metagenome assembly JAABUQ01 (sample SAMN10711888, study PRJNA513371) | rock metagenome | isolation source: Antarctica rocks | place: Antarctica: Victoria Land, Finger Mt nord | collected 2015-12-18
TGCCTTTCCAATCCCCTCAACACCTTCTTCCAGACCCCCTCCTCCACATTCAGTGGCCGATCCCCATACGCCCCACTCCTCAACCGCTCAATCAACTCCCTCTCAATCGCCCTCTCCACCTTCGCCGCCGCCTCCGCCTTCCTCTCCCTCGTCTCCTCCCTCCTCCTCACCTTCGGCGCCAGTTTCGGCACCACCCTCTCCCCCAACCTCTCTTCCTCCTTCGCCAGCCGTCTTGTCCGAATCGCCACTTGCGTCAGCCGCGTAAGTCTCTGCTTACACTTGTGAATCAAAAACTTCGGCCAGTATATCAGTCGCTCGTCGATTTGCTCGAGAGCTTTGGCATAGTTCTGCGAGAGTTTGATGCGTTCCCACAGCTTGGAGGGCATGTGTGCGCGCTCGATGGTTTTCATGTAGAGGTAGAGGGTGCCGGTTTCGGGATTGGGGCGGATGGTGGCATAGCGGGAGTTGGCGAGGGGGCAGGATTGGCGGTTGCAGAGGCCGGTGACGTTGTGCTCGTTGCGGCAGAAGTTCTGTTGTTTGGGGGTTCTGAAGGGAGGGGAATTAGTTGATTGTGGCAGGGAATTGTGGTTTGGGGGATGTACTTGAGTTTGAAGGAGCAGAATTGCTGGTTGATTACTTGCCATACTATCTCGTCGGAGGCCATGATTGAAGAGTGGTCAAGAAGATCAAGGTGGTCACCCTGTCAGAAAGCAATAGTGCGGCATGAATTTGAAGAAACAGAAAGTCATGCCATCTCGGCCCGGCAAGCGAGGGCCTAGCCGCTTTGGGTAGCATTCGGAGGTCAAACACAGCTTGGAGACCACGTATACTGTCGCTTCCTCCTCGGGCTCTTTATTGTTGCAAATGCGGGGCGGTGGTGAGGCATGCGAGCTGGGGTCCTAAAATCAATCTTACTTTCACCAAACATCGCGGCACCAAGATATCTGGCCGCACTTCGACCCTCGGGGATTGCCTTCGCCCGTCATGCCTCGACCATACCGATATTCTGCCAGAGGAGAGCTAGCGATGATTTCATATCTTCGAGGGCCAATCGCCTTCGACGAACAGTCCGAAGGCAGCTGAATTCCACGACTCCTGAGGATGCTACCATATATGCATTATCGACTGCTCCTGGTACAGCTGCTATTGCCATAATTCGGATTTCTGGCGCGGCATGCATCGATGTACAATACTAGTCATAGAAAGCTTCTAGGCTAATGTCACTGACCGCCGTTAGATATACCGAGCGTTATGCCCTGGTCGAGAAGTCCCCAAACCGCGCTATGCGACCCTGCGAACATTATATGACCCGCAAGACCGTTCTCAGAAACTTGATGCAAATGCCCTGGTTCTGTTCTTTCAAGCACCTCAGACAATCACGGGAGAAGATGTGCTCGAATTGCACGTCCACGGCGGGAACGCCGTTGTGAAGGCTGTTCTTGCTGCTATCTGTGGCGCCGTTCTCTCAAAGCAGCTGCTCGTTCGTTACGCTGAACCTGGAGAATTCACCCAACGAGCCTTTCGCAATGGCCGACTAGATCTTACGGAGGTGGAGGCGCTCGGAGATACCCTAGCTGCTGAGACAGAGCAACAACGTCGGCTGGCCGTCAGGGGTGCATCCAATGCTTTAGGAGAGCGCTATGATTTCTGGAGGCAGAAGTTACTGTACGCTCGGGGCGAACTTGAAGCGCTGATCGATTTCTCGGAAGACCAACAGTTCGATGACCCGCCCGAAGTTCTGTACCAATCAGTGGTCAATCAGGTGAAATTATTAAATGAACTCCTGCAAATCAGCATCCGGAACGCCGTCCGTGGTGAGCTCCTGAGGAATGGCATCAACATAGCTCTGATCGGGGCTCCGAACGCGGGTAAAAGCTCCTTGCTGAATAGAATCGTCAACAGGGAAGCGGCCATCGTCAGCCGAGAAGCTGGCACGACTAGAGATGTAGTCGAGGTTGGTGTGGACATCGGAGGTTACTACTGCAGATTCGGCGACTTGGCTGGCCTACGGAGGGCTTCTTCGGAAGATGCGACATCGCCAATCTCAGAGATTGAAGTCGAGGGAATGCGAAGAGCAAAGCAGCGTGCAGCAAACGCCGACGTTATAGTCGTCGTGCTCAGTGTTGAACCAGACTCCGGTTCCAAGGCGAACTCATTTACAGTGAACGTTAACCCGGAGGTTGCGCAGACGCTTCGTACCATTGATACTGGGAGGCAGGATGTTCTCTACGTCGTCAACAAATCAGACCTACTACCCAACAAAGCAGTGCGAGCTACTGTACATAATAAGATTAATGACTATCTTGCTCTGAGAGGGCTCCCAGCGTCAATCAATCCGGTCTTTATGATATCTTGTAGACACAATTCGGAAGCTAGACCTGATACAGAGTATAACGGTGCAATCCAAACGTTCCTCCAGGGCCTCACCACAACCTTCCAAGGGAAAACCTCAGCTATACTACCACAGACGGCAGCAGTGCCAGGTCATTCATATGGAGATCAGACATGGGCCGAGTCTCTTGGTGCAAGTGAACGCCATCGACTCCTGCTTCAACAGTGCGTATCACACCTGAAGAAATTTCTCAATGGAATTACCGGTACTCAAGGCGAACAGTCTTCGGCTGTTGAGGGCGCAGAGACAGATGTTGTCCTTGCCGCAGAGCACTTGCGAGGCGCTGCAGAGTGCCTGTCAAAGATCACGGGGAAGGGTGAGGCCGGCGATGTTGAGGAGGTGTTGGGGGTGGTGTTCGAAAAGTAAGTAGCTCCATATTTTCTAACACATTGTGGCTAATGGAGCTCAGGTTTTGCGTTGGGAAGTGAATCGTCCTTGCAAAACCCAGAGCGATATTGAACAGGGGTAACATTGTACGGATCTTTTATTTATGGGAGGTTTTCGGATATAGAATTTTGAATCAGCTGATGAGGATACTTCCAACCAACATCTTTGGGTTGTTCGACTGCAGTATCCAAGATGTAAATCGCTCCAAAATTACAGCTTCTCTGCGGTACATGCACCTTCTTTACGCAGTCTAACGATAATTGATGCAGCAATAGTCTCCCACACCCAAGCAGTAGCTAAAATCATCTCAGATACTCAACGGGCCGACGCAATCACGCATTGACGTGTAGGCGATCTTACGACCGAGGGCAGGTGATGATCGGCCATAAACGTACATGCGAGGACTCTTTATCGAAAGAAGTAATCGTGCAGGAAAGGCATATTATTAGATTCATTTTATACTCGATTGATGTACATCGCTAATTGCGTGTCCACGAGCCATATCGTCAATACGTGATTGCGTCGGCTTGTTGGATATTCAAGATGATTTTAGCTGACGCTTGGGTATAAGAGACTATTGCCGTAATTGATGACCAAGAGATACCACTCGCCCCTTTTACCCAACTTGGTGTTGCAGCAACTACACAACCCTAAGACAAGCCCTCAATCAAGGTAGTTTGTGGCCCTAAGATCTGCAAACGCTCTGCTTGAACGAACATCTCCGTCATCGGCATGCTATTTTCAGCGCCGATAATCTCTCGTGCGCTGGTTTCTCAAATAATAATATCTTCCTTGGTCGTTGCAGATGGCAAACACCGGTACTATGTCACATGGGCCTCGGAGCAAGCAATACCTTAAAGTAGGTGGCAAATACTTTGATCACTTTGAGTTATCGCCAGACTTCGGTCAGGTTTGCCAGAGGATATGTTTGCGATGCATCAGTTATAGTGCACGCTCGTTTAAAATGCATCACCCCAATTGATCAACGGGAAGCCCTGGTCTTCGCATATCGCGCACTCCCACTTTATTGGGCTTTCATTGTTGACCCATCGCCCCAACTGCGATGGCAATACATCAACGTTTTCGCGCATGCACTTTTTTTGTTTTCCTGGGAAACGACTGTATTGATCTCTCTTCTTGGTGTTTCGAGTCTTTAAATACACAACAAGCAAGAATCAATATGTTGTTTGATAGCATCGTCGAAGGCCATACGTTTCAAGCCATCAAGAATGCTGTCGTGAACATTGGAGAGATGGATAGAACGTAGAAGAGCGATGCGTAAGAATCAGGCTCGTCAGGGCTTCCCGCGGATGACTTGGGGTGATGCATTTTAGACAAGCGTGTACTATAATTGATGCATTGCAAATGCTCGGTTTGCCAATATTCATGAAGTGGAGACGCACCGCCACAATCCTCGAGGTAAAGGTTAAATCCATCGGCAACTTTATCCCCACGTCTTGATGAAATGGGCAGCCGCATGAGTTGTTGCTCCGTACTTTCACGAAGTACTTCCACTGCGTTTCACCTGCGGTCGCACAGACTTGTGATCAATCTGTGATGCATACTTCATTCAAGACTTGGTCGGCTCAAGTCGGGAACTGGGAAGCGCGTCGACAAGCCATGGGGCAATCAGGTACCCGACTTTCTTAGACCAGCCACGAAAATGCAGCAACGAGGATCGTCTAACCTGGTCGAGGTGACGCGCTCCCCTGGCTCCAAACTTGCTTTTACCCATGTTCCGCTCAGCTTCCCTGTGTACTTTGTAATTGCTGGCAATCAATGATGATTGGTGCTGAGGTGCAGTAGTTTCGCTCATACATGTGAAATGATTGGCCGGAAGGGGGACTAGCGCGATTCAATTTGCTCTTGCCCGGTTGAATCTCAGTGGAAGGCGCGACTTCTCATTAGCCTCCTGCCGCTACCCAAACAGTTACTTTTCCTCACAACAACCCTTTTCTTTCCCCCAAGAGCTCTTCCATCCTCCATCACCTCCACTCATCATACCAAGCATCACCTCCACTTCCCACTTCATCACCTGCAGCTTAGGTATTCTCGATATCTACCATCATCCACAGCGTTTCCTCACATCACCTTTGCAACCGCTCTTCAGGATGAAGTCCTTCATAGTAGCCGCCGCGCTGCTCGCCGGTGTTACTGTCGCGCAAGATTTGGCCTCGATCAATGCTTTGCCACCGTGCGGCGTTCGTCTCAATCGACCTCTTCCACCTTACATGCGCTGATTCGTTACAGCAATTCTGCATCAAGAGCATGTTCACCAAGGTCCCAAGCTGCTCCTCGAGCGATGCTGTTTGCCTGTGCTCCAACACGAGTTTCCGAAGCGGCATTCATGACTGCACCGTAGAGTCTTGCCCTAAGGATCAAGCTAGCCAGGTGATAGACACTGGCACCTCCTTCTGCCAATGTGAGTTGTACCCTATTGTCGACTGATTTTGTTGCACACTTGCTCATTATCACTAGCTGCTCTTGCCGCGGCCTCCAAAACCAGCAGCGCTAGTTCCACTGTCACTCAGACCACGGCATCTGGCACAGACACCGTCGTAGTGGCTACAGGTGCTAGCCAGACTGCCACAACTACTCTGGCTGCCGGAGCCGCTCCTTCCGGAAGCAACTCTACTTTAGGCGCCGGATCAGGATCAAGTTCCAGCAACTCTACCTCAGGCGCTGGTGCCGGGTCTAGCAACTCGACCTCATCTGCTGGTGGCCTTAGTGGCTCGAACAGCACCACTTCCGGCGGCAATAGCACTTCCGGCGGCAATAGCACTTCTGGCGGTAACAGCACTGGTAGCACAGTCACTACTACCGATAGCGCTGGCCAGCTCACCACTTCGACAGTATGTCTATGCTGATGGTGATCGCAATGAATGACCATCTGCTAATCACTCGATAGTCATCTGGGTCTAAGACGTCAGGTCCATCCTCAACCTCAAGCTCAAGCGGATCTGGCGGCTCTTCTACCAAAGCTCCTAGCTCGTCCTCAAGTGGTAGTGTCGCTGCCGCGACCCAAGTTGCCGCAGCTGGCCTTGTGGGTTTCGCCGGTATTGCTGCTCTTGCTTTGTTGTAGATTTGCGCCAATTCGATCTTCTCAACAGGCATGGGGCTTGGGACTCATTGGTGGACGCTTCAAACCCTGGATGAGATTGTTGATACCCTTGTCACTGGCTCTACCCTTTTCATGTCGCTCTTGCTTCGTTATGGCATAACGTCGAGTACCCTGGTTTGGTCCTACGAGCGTACATGGAGGACGGACTTGTGGGCTACCCACTTAGCGAGCTTTAGCACTAATAACCCTCTGTACAAAAACCGATAGCCAATGAATACGCTTGCTTCATGCTTCATTTGTCTTCTATCAGTAACCGTGCTGCCATTCAACAAAAATGGTAGCTGTCTCAGTAGGGTCATTTTTCCCGATTTCGCGATAGCTATGTAAATTCTTCGTCTGCTCCCTTCGAATGTGCTGTTGACTTTGTCTGAATTCGACCGTTGTTTACATCCCACGCGCCCACAGCGTCTCCTGGCCAAACAGTCAAGCACCGAGCCTTGGAAGGTGATGCTCATAAGAGGTTGATTGAACAGCAAACATCCACAACTAGAGTGGCAAAGTGTGAAAGGGCGTGACTTTACTTAACCAGGGCCGCGCCGTTTTCGAGGCCATGCTTCTTACAGCTTTGGTGACCGACAGCCTTTCGACCTTTGGCTTGTGCTATTCATTGTCACCTCCATCTCTCATCGACTCATGGTCGAGCCCCGATTTTTGCTCGAAACCCCGCAATAGCTTAGGTAGTACGCTCTGTATGCGACGATCGTGAACCATCCGTGCATTGTTTCTTGTTCTCACTGTGCCTCGTATATCCCCTCAAGTCATCAGCCCCTCTCCAACCTCCCCCTCCTCCCTTCATCCTCCTCCTCATCACTGCTCTCATCCCTAAAACCGCCTTCCAGCTCCCTACTCAACCTTCCTTCCTCCCCATCACCATCTCTTCTACCATTCGCTTCCCGATCCACCCCCAAGAAGCCTTCTTCCAGCTCCTCGTCCCCCAGCAGAGATCCCCCAGAGGAGGCACTACCGCGCCGAGAGGCGAAGAATGTGGGTATACGATCCGCAAGGGAGCGGGATAGGGAGGTAGAAGATGCGCGGTGGTGGGAGCGCCAGCGGGTGAAAAGTGGGAAGAGGATATACGAGGCCAGAAAGTAGAGGAGGGCGGCGACGAAGGGAGGGAGGAGTAGATTCTGTGGAGGTCAGTGGGTTGAAGAGGAGATGACAAGGGAGAGCGTGAACCTCAAACAGTGACCTGCCTGAGCTCATGGTCGAGGAGAGATCATCAGAATTTACGATGCTTAAAGTAAGGAGAGGTGGTGGGATTCCGCATTCGTCAGTGGGATGCGGAGAAATGAAGCTGAAGCTTCATCGAGTGGGAGGGTGCCCGCTTGGACAGAACACGTTCTCGAGAAAATAGAGTATTGGTGATTGACTACTTCATTAGCTGTGACCAGTTGATGACAGTTCCTCAAGTTCAGCGGTGCTAGACGGGACCTTCAGCGTGCCGCAAGCGGAATCGCGTGGCTGAAGTAGAAGCCATGCCGCCGCAAAGGGATTCGATTGGACCCCTGTCACCACTCTCGAAATCGTCCTCGACTCATGAAAATAAGATCACTGCCTTCTCACAGTTTCTCCTTTCCCTTGACCACTTGCTTTGCGCGGAGTGAAGGTTCTGGGAGTATTTTAAATTAATTTTGTCTTCTCGCCCATTGTAAACGAACCAGCGATGCAAAGAACCCCCAAATTCGCAACCGGGTACGCCAGCCAGCTGTTTGAATCTTCGCAATCTGGACATTGATGAAGTCAACGCAGGTCTACGATATACATTGAATTTCTGAGAGCATCACGGGAAATTTGCTCACTCCAAGTCCGAAAAGCAGGGCTGTTGGCTTGTAGCCGCTCATGTTCGCGACGGGCTTACCACGGGATAGGGGATATTGATACGGGAAATGCCTTCGAACACTCTGCCGGTCGACAGCAAAACAAGGCAGTCATCAGGAGGAAGGTCATTCTTTGGGAGAAAGATACACAAGGAGCGAACCCCGGATTCCTCTGGCCAGGACGATGGGGGCTCCGTGCTGCAGGTTCCGAGCGCCTCTAGCAGCACCAATGGTTCACGGTCCTCGCGATACTCCCCTAAAGGGCAAAGCGACCTCGACGTAGGAAATGAAGATTTATCAGGCCTCTCAATGACGGCAGGAGTGATAACGTCCATACCGTACGACGCCGCTGCGGACGGCAGGACTCCCATACCTGTGGATTACCTGCCCAAGAAGGACCAAATGCCGGCAAGGAGAGACCCACCACCGCACCAGCTAGCGAAAGGAACGCAAGACTTTCATCAATATCCGGCATGGGACTCTCAAACTGCGCCAACCAATGGATCGTCACATCCTACAGGTCCTAGACCTCCGCCGCACACACTCAAACCGCTATCCAACATCTTACCATCGCGCGACAAAAGCTCCAAACCTATACAGCATCCAGGCATCGGCGATGCAGCGGGCATTGCGAATGGAAATCATGGGACCATCAACTCCGTTTCTACTGGAGATACCTCTTCCACCCATAGGAGATCCTTCGATCAAGCCAGCATCATGTCCTCCGCCTCATCAGCCACACGATCTAGCATTTTCTCTTCCGACAATTCCTCCCGCACAGCGGTCGATTCCCGACCCCATACATCCGGGCGACTGTCGAATCATCCTGGATGGCACCCTCAGCAACCGGCTGGCTTTAGCTCCACGACCTCGTTCAATCCGGAAGGATTCAACATCACAAGACCGACCGACGATCGGATCGTCGAAGCCCAATTCAACGATTTGATGCTCAAGCGTGGTTGGCATAACCTCCCCGAGCAAGCGAGAAGGCAGATGATGGCTTATCCAGCGGCAAAGAAATGGACGTTGGTACATAATGACAGGCTGACGGAATGGCAAGGAGAGCAGAAGAGACGGCAAACCGCTAGAACAACAATAATGAGTCCTGACGGTTCGCTCGGTATAATGGCCAGATCCGACGAGGAAGGCAGCCCGGAGTGGTATGTTAGAAGGGTCATGAATGACTCGATCACGGCAAAACAACTGGGAAGTCTGAGCGTCAGCCTTAGAACGCAGCCGATCAGGTAGGTGCATACTTTGCTACGATTCACTCTTCTCCTTCACCGTGGAGGGGCACTGCAGTTGTGGGCTCTTGGTTATTCAAATCCCTTATAAGACATATATGGGCTCCCTTGATTATGGTCTGAGAAAGCTATGTTTGTACAAGACTTCGCCTGCGATTTTCTGGCAGGATGAGCTCTGTATTCAGTGTCCGCGGTCATCGGCACAAGACTAGTTCTACCCATATACGCCATGTATCTATTGTTGCGAAGCTAGTATACGTTCTTACTCGAGAAGGCCTCTAGCTGACTTGCAGTAGCTGGGTCAAGTCTTTCGTCGAAGCGCAAGGCCAAGTAGCCCTGACCAACGTCCTCGGAAAGATCAATCGCCGGCAGGTTCAAGGTCCAGCCCCCGCAGCAGGTACCACAAGTGACAAAGATCTTGATCGCGAATACGATCTCGTCAAATGCCTCAAAGCTTTGATGAACAACAAGTATGGCGCGGACGACGCCCTTACACACCAGCAAGTCATCGTGGCTCTTGCGACCTCCTTGATCTCTCCCCGTCTAACGACCAGAAAACTCGTGAGCGAAGTCCTGACCTTCCTATGTCATTGGGCAGAGGGCGAGGGGCACCGGAAGGTGCTCCAAGCCATGGATCTCGTCAAGGCTCAGCAAGGCGAGAATGGCCGCTTCGATGCCTGGATGCGCATCGTCGAAGTTACTGTCGATGGCCGTGGTAAGATGGGTAGCCTTGTAGGTGCCAGTGAAGAGGTCCGCAGTGGAGGCATAGGAATGGAGAACCTTCTCATGGAATACGCTGTTGCGTCGTTGTTCCTTCTCAATATGATCATTGACGCTCCGGAGCATGACCTTCAGCTACGCTGCCATATTCGAGCGCAATTTACATCATGCGGCATAAAGAGAATCCTTACCAAGATGGAAGGGTTTCAATACGAGGTCATTGACAAACAAGTCGACAGGTACCGTGAAAATGAAGCCATTGACTACGAGGACCTTCTGCAGCGCGAGAACAGCAGCATGCGAGACAGCATAGGCCCAGACATTGCTGACATGCAAGACCCTACTCAGATCGTAGAAGCAATACAGTCGAAAGTGCAGGGCAGCCGAGCGCAGGACTATTTCCTCTCTGCTATGCAGCATATGTTGCTAATCCGGGATAGCGATGGCGAGGACCGCTTGCGAATGTTTCAGCTCGTCGATGCTATGCTCAGCTATGTTGCTATGGACCGAAGGTTGCCGGACATGGATCTTAAGCAAAGTCTTAATTTCTCCGTTCAGAGTCTATTGGACAGGCTGCATACTGACTCGGAAGCCCGTCAAGCCCTCGATGAGAGCGCTGAATCCAGGAACATCGCGGAGTCTGCAATGGCGGAGCGGGACGAGATGCGAGCCAGGATAGATATGGGTGCTGATGGTCTAGTAGCAAAGCTTCAGAAACAGATGGAGGAACAGGCCGCACATATTGAACTTCAGCAGAGACAGAATGAGGCTTTGAAAGCCGAGCTTGCTGATATTCAAAGGATACGTACGCAAGAACTGCAGCGGAACGAGTTGGAGACTCGTGAATTGTATCTCATGCTTCGAGACGCTCAGGACTTTGCTGCCTCGGTGGCCAAGAAAGGAGTTCCAGAGACCCTCGCATCCACAGATCCCAAGAAGATGCAAGGCATTCTGGATCGAGAAGCACTTATGGCTCGACTGGAAACACAGCTTGAACGGGCGAAGACACAGTGCAAGCTTGAAGGCAAGGTTTGGCAACAGGCAAGCCCATCCGACAGGCTTCGCGAACTACGGGAGCAAATGGATGGTCAAGGAGAAGACCTCAAGCTGAGAAACTTCAGTGGTGCTTCCTTCACGTCTGCTCGAAGCAAGATGTTCAAGGGACCACGCCGAGCTGCAGCTGATGCCATGGCTGCAAGTGAAGGAGCCAATTACAAGATCGAAGGCGAAGGCGACGATGCCATCATCTACGAGAAACCCCGGCTCGTCGAGATGAAACGACCACATATGGACACACGACAAGCGACCGGACTTCTCGGCGAGATTGCAGCGAAAGTCAAGCGATACGATGCTAGCGAAGACGAGGATACAGAAGGTGATGGAGTCACCACTGGGCCTTCGCATCCAAGTCTGGAATCAGATGCTCCAAAGACCCCATCAGATGATGGTGTACCCAAGATGGAACCAGAAGTCAGTGAAGCTCCACCGCCGCCACCACCACCTCCTCCACCTCCAATGCCACCCTCCGCAGCTCGGATGCCTGGCTTCGAGATGGGTCCTCCTCCTCCGCCGCCGCCTCCGCCACCACCCTCATTGCCGCCATCCCCATCGCCGTCAATAATGTCTGGCTTCTCTACTAGCGCTCCACCACCTCCTCCACCCCCTCCACCCCCTCCTCCGCCTCCTATGCCAGGTACTCCCAGAACGCCCTCCGCCCCCGGATTTGGATCCATGGGTCCCCCACCACCACCGCCACCTGGTGCTCCACCGCTGCCTGGAGCCATCAAGGGTGGCTACCTGACTCAACCGCAGTACAGCTCAGCGCCTACGATCGGGCTTCCCTTCATTCGACCTAAGAAGAAGCTCAAGGCACTGCATTGGGAAAAAGTTGATGCTCCTCAGGTGACTGTATGGGCGACACGTACGCCGACGCACGCAGCCAAAGAAGAGAAGTACATGGAGCTATCTAGGAAGGGTGTGCTCGATGAGGTCGAGAAACTCTTCATGGCTAAAGAGATTAAGAAGATTGGTGCCAGCGGTGGTAAGAAGTCTGACAAGAAACAGATCATCTCTAGCGACCTCATGCGAAATTTCCAGATCTCACTGGCGAAGTTCTCCCAGTCCTCTGTTGAAGACGTGGCCCGGATGATCATTCACTGCGACAGGGATGTTCTGGACAACAACGTAGTCATGAATTTCTTGCAGAAGGAAGATCTGTGCACTATATCAGACAATACAGCCAAGCTGATGGCTCCGTACAGCAAAGACTGGACTGGCCCTGATGCGATTAAGACAGCTAGAGAACAAGATCCGCAGGAACTAACCAGGGAAGACCAAATATACCTGCAGACAGCTTACGAGCTTCGCCATTATTGGAAATCGAGGATGCGTGCATTGGCTCTGACTCGTAGCTTCGAGTCGGAATATGATGAGATAGCGAAACACCTGAAGGAAATAGTCAGAGTCTCCGAGTCTCTGCGGGATTCGGTATCGCTCATGAACATTCTCGGCCTCATCCTAGACATTGGCAATTACATGAACGACTCTAACAAACAAGCCACAGGATTCAAGCTCAGCTCACTGGGGCGTTTGGGCATGGTCAAGGACGAAAAGAACGAGTCAACCTTTGCCGATCTTGTTGAGAGGATCGTTCGCAATCAATATCCGGAGTGGGAAGGCTTTGTTGATGATATCGGCGGAGTAGTAGCCGCTCAGAAACTCAATGTCGAGCAGCTGCAGCTCGATGCCAAGAAGTACATCGATAACATCAAGAACGTCCAGATGTCTCTCGATTCGGGTAATCTCAGCGACTCAAAGAAGTTCCATCCTCAGGATCGTGTTAGCCAGGTCGTGCAAAGGTCAATGAAGGATGCCAGGCGAAAAGCTGAGCAGATGCAGCTCTATCTGGAGGAGATGACGAGAACGTATAACGACATCATGATTTTCTATGGGGAGGACAGTGCAGATGATAATGCTCGCCGCGACTTTTTTGCTAAGCTGGCGACATTCGTGGTCGAGTGGAAGGTAATTCACTTAGTCTCCCTGCCTTCCCTATCCCATTACTATGTTAATTGAAACTTAGAAATCCAAAGAGAAGAATATGACTATGGAAGACACACGCCGCCGTAACGAAGCTTCCATGGCCCGCAAACGGATGAACCCTAAAGCCATGAACCCAGCTGCTGCCAATGCAGGCGACGGCGCAGGCTCAGGTTCGACGTCACCTTCTTCCACCGGTGCAATGGACTCGCTACTCGAGAAGCTCCGTGCTGCCGCTCCCCAGGCTCGAGATCAACGTGATCGCAGACGACGCGCCAGATTAAAGGACCGACATCAAATCCGTGTCGCAAGCGGCCAGACCATCCCAGACATGGGCGACCTGACCAAAGACAGCGAAGGCGAGGATCTCGACGGGACGGCCTTAAGTCCCGAGACAAGCGGCGAAGGCACCGAAGCAAAGCCCAGCGACATGGCTACCATCAGCGAAGGCGAAGATATCGCCGACCGAGCAGCGAGCCTGTTGCAAGGCCTTCGTGGCGACGGCGACGGCGAACCAATCGCTGGCAGCCAAAGCGGCAGTATCCGCGTACGGCGGAGACGAGAAAGCGCAGACGACGAGCGCCGCTCACGCAGACGCAGAAGAGGCGCTGCCACGAGCAGCACCGACGACAGAGAAGGCACCTTCTCCCCCAGCCTAGACCATCAGGAAGCTATATCCGAAGAGCCGCCTGACCGGAACCATGCTTCAACGCCTACGACTGTCGTCAGTCCGCCCAGTCCAGAGCCCGACGGCTCGAGGCTCCAACCTGTGGAATTATCGGATTGATTGTGTGCATAACTTTACATCACGTTTCGTTTCCGTGATCGATGGCGACAGGATTGTAGCATCGAGAATTGTATATCTTACTTCTTTGTAATTACCCTTGTATTCTGCTGCGCTTGTCGCTGCATTTTTTCTGTTCTTCATAGCTAGCTCTTCTTCCGACACGGGTTTTGAAAGTGTGGCATGTTGTCACTGCGGCATAGCGTTGCGACAAGGGGGACCTGGCAGAGTGTCTTTCTGGGTAGGGATATGGAGGGCCGGTGTTGTGCAGCGTTTGGATTCCGTGTCTCGGGTAGAAGCAGCTTTCCAAGGGGCTTTTACTAGATCGGTGAGGCTAGATATGGGAATGCAATAAGTCGATTCTCTTACCATCCCTCTCCCTCCAAATCTGGGAGCTTTGCAAGAAATGGTATTTCACTTTCCATGCTGGGAAAGATGGTAATGATATCATTCATGGTATCTCTCCCACGAGCGCTCACTTAATGGAGACGGTCTGACATTTGATGTCATCCTGCTATACCAGTGACGACCCATGACTTCATGGCCCATCCATTAGCAATTATTCAGCCAAACCATTAATCATAAGAGATAGCTTCAATAAGAAATCGTACTCTTAAACAGCTCAGAATACGGAAAAGCGAAAAGGACTGGTAAATTACTGGTAGGGCTTACCGAGCACGTGCACCTTCTGCATTTATTCGTATTGCCTTATTTGGACCTCACTTTTCTTCAGGTCACTTCGCTTTGATCTTATCATCCTCCAAACCTCGTCCACTTTCTTTTCGTCGGCCTTACCACGATGTCCTGACGAACTGCAACAGATCTGTCTATCGGGTCTGCGTACTGGGGTTTCGTACGCTTATGTCTAGCTTTGAGTCACTTGACCTCCGCTACTCGGAGTTCTGGTAAAAGGTGAGACCTCCCGACCTCACGCTCATCGAAAATTCTGGGTACTGACACTTCTGAGGTGCGGACTAGGCCGCATTGTCGGTCCATCTCACGGTCTTGGTTGTACCACTACAGCTACATCTTGATTAACTCTGCAGACCTGTAGCCAGCTCAGACCTAAGACTCGGCTAGCCTCCTTGATTTCCCTCAGGGAAGTCCGCTGAACGGTCACCATTATGGCTGGTTTGAAGGACATCGTAGTCCGCGTCGCTCGCAATACATCTGGCAAAGTCATCGCAGATGATGCCGGAGCTAGGCTATTGGAGTATGAGAGGCCAAATCCAGTTGTCAATCAATTCTCGGACTCGGTCGAGAGATACGTTGAAGCGGTGACAGGTCAAGCCTTTCAGATCGAAGTGTACATTCAGCCTAGCTTCAAATTCTATGCCGCCAGCGGGATCACGGTTGGCATCGAGATTGATGATAAGACTATTAACATTTACAAGCACATCGCCAGACGTCGGGTGGAGCAGAATCAGAAAGCCGGTAAACCTATCGTCATCTCTTCCGTGACTCATGCAGCCGGCGATAGGTACTTGAGAACGGGCTTTGCATTTGGGTCCCTCCATCTTGGTGAGCACGACTGACACGGCTGCTCTATGTATTGCACTAATCTTTGGCGAAGATGAGAGCCTAGATGTGGAAGAAGACCTAGCAGATCGCCAGGCTGAGAAACAAGGTCCGATCTTGATTACCGTGCACAGATATAAATCGAAGAAGCTTGCTCACCCCAAGCAACCCAAGATGGCCAACACCTACAAGACTGGGGCATCCGTCGACATTGCGAAAGATCTTTACAAGGATCGGCACATCCGCCAATTCGTGACGTTTTTCATTACATTGTCCACAGACTTCAAAGCATAACGCTAATACCGAGAGGCAGGGCGGGATTGGAGGTCCAACGCAACGCTCCGAGCCCGAGGAATTACGAAAAAACCCCGTACCGCAAATACAATTGTGGAAAGCTGTACTTCGTGTTCAGATACCGGGATCACAGTAAGTTGTAAAGTCTTGCGTAACGTCTTGGCATTGAGTCTCTACCAACAGTGGGCCTGGAGCTGCTCGGCTGCCATCCGCAAGAGATCACAGGAAATCTACTCGCCGCAGAACCCATCAGTATTGGGGAAACCTCGGATCATTCAGACGTCGAGTCGGAGGAAGCCGACAAGAGCGAGAGTTGTGACAATGGTGAAGTTATAGGGTTACGTGTATGATGCCTTCTCATCTTGGGCCAGCTTCCAGAGACGCTGATGGTACAGCAGGCCGAGATCAAGCGCTTGCAGGCGTTCGAGCGCGAGAATATGGATCTGAAGCAGACAGTTGAGGGCTTGAAGCAGGAAAAAGCAAGCATGAAAGCAATGAAGGACCAGATGGCAGCTCTTATGGGCAACTTCGGAGATGGAGCACCCACATATCAACCATTGACACCAGCTGTCAGGCCCGAGATTAAGAGGGAGCATATCAAGCAGGAACCGGGTGGAAGTCGTGCATGCCCATCCTCGGCTTCAAGGGAACGTCCAGCAAAGCGTTCTAGGACCTATGTTGAACTTGACTGACGGTCTACGACATGATGTTGACACTAGAAAGTTGATTTGAGAAGCAGAGAGATGATGGATTGCAAGATGGACAGATGGAAAGGAGCTTAGACTACAGAATATACTCAAGGGAAATTGGGCCAGAGAGACAACAGCTGAGCAGCCGGGCAATAGTCTCTAGCAGCACGACCCGCCGAGAGCTACCAATTTTCTTCAGCCCTGCCTATCATCGTTCCAACACCCCGTGAAAGTTCTGACCGCATGGTTGAAATAGAACGTCCAGGTGCAGTATGCAAGCGCTTCAAGAGATGGTTCTCGCACAATCGCAGACTCGACATCATAGTAGATCCCTTTGCCTTATATAGTGGAGCATTGGAGGACTAGCTATGAAGCCATCGTGAATGGGTCAGGGGCTTCGGACGGGCGGGGGGAGCTTTTGGCAAAACCTGGAATGGTCGCTGAGCCAGCTCAACCCCGCAAAGCGAGCCAACAAGCTGCAATGGTGGGGCCATCCGTGATCAGGGTCAGCACGGCATTTATGCTACCTAATGGCAATCATGGGAATTGTGAGATGACGAAAGGTAAGGTGACTCTCCACAAGGTGTATATTTGCTGGCCATCCCACTCGGCGTCGAGCTCCTTTTCAATCCTGCTTCCTACAACTTCTGCAGTCGTTGTTAATTCTCTGAAGAGAGCACCCATCTATCGTTATCGCGTTTCAGGTGAGCGACTCCTGCGCATACGCCTAGACCCCTCCCCCGCGGCCACCGGCAGATGCCGGCATTCTTGCCCTGACGTATGCACCAAGCGGGAAAGCAACGAGCTCCAACATTAAACCCCGCCGCTGCCGACTCCATTCAGTTTGAAGATACTCTCAATTGACCTGCACCTTCATTCAGGTGCAAATTATTCAAAATGGTATTCGCTCGTTCAATTTCCCGCTTCTCGCGGCCTGCTTCCACTCTTCTCTCCGCACGTGCCACTCCGCTCGCCCACCGGAGCTCTCTTGGCGGGGTTCGAACGCTAACGGCGACTTCGCGACGACAGGTTCGCCGCTCATCGCCCATCCATTCGGGCTGTGACTGACAGGTGTATCGTCTCAGGGGAAAGTTCTACTTGTTCTTTACGATGTGAGTGCTCTCAATGGCTCTCCTGACCCATCTTACCTTCTGAGACCTTCGGCGAAAATAGCAAAATTACTGACTGAGCATGTGTAGGGCCACGAGCACGCCAAACAGGTCCCCGAGCTCCTCGGGACGACCGAGAATGAGTTGGGCATCCGGAAGTGGATCGAGGAGCAAGGTCATGAACTTGTGACTACCTCGGACAAGGAAGGCGAGAATTCAACTTTCGACAAGCACCTAGTTGATGCTGAGGTCATTATCACCACACCGTATGCCTCCCCAACAGCTTCACATGCAGACCAACATTGGGCACACTTCGCCAAGAATCACAGAAGACATGGACTAAACGAGAACCCTTTCTCATAGCTTCCACCCTGGTTACCTAACCGCCGAACGTCTCGCCAAGGCCAAAAAACTCAAGCTCGCTGTCACCGCCGGCATCGGCTCCGACCACGTCGATCTCAACGCTGCCAACAAGACCAATGGCGGTATCACCGTGATCGAAGTCACCGGCTCCAACGTCGTCTCCGTCGCAGAACACGTCATCATGACTATTCTTGTCCTGGTCCGCAACTTCGTACCCGCGCACGAGCAAGTCGCAAGTGGAGGTTGGGACGTCGCTGGCGTGGCTAAGGGCGAGTACGATCTCGAGAATAAAGTTGTCGGTACAGTTGCCGTAGGCAGGATCGGCGAGAGGGTCTTGAGGAGATTGAAGGCGTTTGAGTGCAAGGAGCTGTTGTACTTCGATTACCAGCCACTACAACCGGGGATAGAGAAGGAGATCGGGTGTAGGAGGGTGGATACTTTGGAGGAGATGCTGGGGCAATGTGATATTGTGACGATCAATTGTCCGCTGCATGAGAAGACGCAGGGCTTGTTCAACAAGGATTTGATCAGCAAGATGAAGAAAGGTATGTTTCTCTCCACTATCCTCCCCACTTGTCTACTATGTTTCTTTATTCGATCGTCAGGGTGGACGGCGAAAACGGCAAAATACCGCTCGAAGGGTGACCTTTTGACGGTTTGACGAGATGCCGAATTGGCAAAGTGAAAGCAGCAGATCCCTTTCCGCGTCTCGTCCAACTTCATTCGGACAACACGTTTCTTCAGCCCCACTCCTCGAATCTTCCGCATCCCATTAACGCTCTTGTTCCCACACAGGCTCCTGGCTCGTGAACACCGCCCGCGGTGCCATCGTCGTCAAAGAAGACGTCGCTGAAGCGGTCAAATCCGGACACCTCCAAGGCTACGGTGGCGACGTCTGGTTCCCGCAACCCGCGCCCAAAGACCACCCTCTCCGCTACGCAAAGAACCCGCTCGGCGGCGGCAACGCCATGGTGCCGCACATGAGCGGGACGAGTTTGGATGCGCAGAAGCGGTACGCAGAGGGCACGAAGAACATTCTGGACAGCTACTTCAGTGGGAGGTTCGATTACAGGCCGCAGGATCTGATTGTCAAGGATGGGGAATATGCCACGAAGGCGTATGGGCAGAGGAGTAATAAGAAGTAGAGGGAGAATGTAGGAACAGGGGAGGAAGACTGATGTACGTAAAAGTACACAAGTAAGCAGCTATATAGGATTCCTGTCTGGAAAACCACTTTTCTGTTCAACAGGCTGTGCTGAGTTCTCGGATTCCTAATATACAGCCTCCAAAGGTCATTCGTCTACAGCCTGGGCTTCGTTCTCAACATGTCACACACACTCTTTCTCTCTCTCACGCACTCTCTCTCTCTCTCATCCTCTTATCCTCTCTCAACCAGCCACACCGAGTCCCACACCCACCCACCCGCAGCACTCACTCCCTTAACCAACGCCCTCCCCTCTCTACACAACCTCACCATCTCTCTCTCTCTCCTTTTGTTCATCGCTACTCTTCTCTACTCTCCTTTTTCACTTCCTCCCACGCCTCCAAGTCGCCTCGTATTAACCACCTGACCCGAGCCCTATACCCGCACCCTCTACCTGTAACTCCTCATCCCTCAAACTCAACACCTCTCTCCTCCGCGCCC
>JAABUQ010005878.1_pt1 | contig 19120 bp, 18 predicted proteins | sample 5560001 | NCBI WGS metagenome assembly JAABUQ01 (sample SAMN10711888, study PRJNA513371) | rock metagenome | isolation source: Antarctica rocks | place: Antarctica: Victoria Land, Finger Mt nord | collected 2015-12-18
CTTTGTTCTGCTGCAACTGCGTGCCCGGGGTTTTGCCCCAGTTACTTCACGACGCTCCAAAACGTTGGAAACATACAGGTAAATTCGTTCCGGAGATGTGCGACTACCGTAGCCCGGAGGGAGAGGGAGAAGAAGTCCTATGCCACCCGGCGCAGCCGCACCGTCAGCGCCAGCACGCCCAGCGCCAGCAGCACAGGCGGGAACACCACTGACACCACGGCATTCCAGCCCAGCGAGGTCAGCAACTGGCCCGACGAAAACGACCCTACCGCCATCGTGCCGAACACCAGGAAGTCGTTGAACGACTGCACCCGCGTCCGCTCCTCCGGCCGGTGGCAGTCCAGCACCATCGCCGATGCGCCGACGAAGCCGAAGTTCCAGCCCAGTCCCAGCAGCACCAGCACGGCGCCGAAGTGCGCCGCCGTGATGCCGGACAGTCCCACCGCTCCAGCACAGGCCGTCAGCAGCAGCCCCGCCGCCACAACCCGCGCCGCGCCGAACCGGGCGATCAGGCTGCCGGTGAAGAAGCTCGGCCCGTACATCGCGACGATGTGCCACTGGATCGCATTGTTTGAGGTGGACAGCGGCAGCCCGCATAGCCGCATCGCCAGGGGCGCCGAGGTCATCACCAGGTTCATCAGCACATAGCTTACGACGCCGCACAGCACCGCGACGATGAACCGCGGCTGCCGGACGATCTCCATCAGCGGCCGGCCCGCCGCGGCATCGGCCCGCGCCGGCCGGGGCAGGTCCACGCCGGACAGCACCGCCACCGCCAGCAGCGCCACCGCGGCCTGGGCCAGGTAGCTGACGACGAACAGGTTGGGCGCCCACAGGTCCATGGTCAGCGTCACGAGCTGCGGCCCGATCACGCCGGCGAACACGCCGCCGGCCATGACCCAGGACAGCGCCTTGGCCCGGAACGCCGGGCTAGCGCCATCGGCCGCTGCGAAGCGGAAGGACAGCACCACCGCGGCATACAGCCCGCCGCACAGCGTCGCCACGCAGTATATTGGAAATGACTGCATCAGCAGCGCCACCGCCGCGATCAGCCCGGCCAGCATACCAGCCCCTCCGCCCGCCATGAACGCCGCCCGCCGCCCGTAGGTCCGTGCCAGCCATCCCGCCGGCAGCGTGCCCAGCGCCATGCCGACCACGAACACCGATATCGGCACCGTCGCCCAGGACGGGTCCGGCGCCAGCGTGTTGCCGATGATGGCGCCGGTCGCAAAGATCACGGACGCATTCGCCCCCGCCAGCGCCTGGGCAACCGCCAGGCGCAGCACGTTTCCCCTGGCCCTGCGGTCCCCGGCGTCTGCACCCGCGTCGGGCGCCCGGCTGATGGCGGTCATGCGTCCTCGTGCTGGATCATCCGCTGTGCATACAGTTCCAGAGGGGCTGCGGGCCAGAACGGGTTCTGCATGGCCGCTGCGCTGGGGTGGCGGCCTCCGGCGCACCAGGGTATGCCGGACTGCATCCGTAACGGAGCGTCCCGGTGTTGAAGCGGCTTGTGGTCCTGGTCCTGCTCCTGGCTGGCACGCCGGCCTGGGCTGACCCGGCGGTTTGGGCGGCGCGTGGCCCCAATGCGACGGTTTACCTGCTCGGCAGCGTCCATCTGCTGCGCCCAGGGACGGTCTGGGAAGGCCCTGCGGTCCGCCGCGCCTTCGACGAGGCAAGCGAATGCTGGTTCGAGGCCGTGCTGCCGGACGATCCGGCGGCGATGCAGGGCGTGATGATGTCCACCGGCCTGGACCCGGCCCATAAGCTGTCCGACCTGTTGCCGCCCAACCGCCGGGCCTTGCTCGACAAGCTGGCGGCCGAGTCCGGAGTGGGGCCGGCGATGCAGGCGATGCGCCCCTGGCTCGCGGCGGTCGTGCTGACGGGCCAGCGGCTGCTGAAGGCTGGCTACGACCCTGCCCTGGGTGTGGACACCGTCCTGCAAGCCCAGGCCAAGGCGGCCGGCAAGCGGGTGGCTGGGGTCGAGACGATGGATCAGCAGATGCGCTTGTTGGCCGGGCTGCCGCAGGGCCTGGCGGTCAAGTTCCTGCTCTCGGTGATGGACGACGCCGCGAAGGGTCCCGCCGTGATTGACGAGATGATCCGCCGTTGGCAGTCCGCCGACACCGAGGCGCTGGCGCAGATCTCGTCCGGGCAAATTCGCAAGGAGACGCCGGACCTCTACCGGATCAACTTCGTAGAGCGGAACGAGACCTTCGCCCGCGCCGTTGAGGGCTTCCTGGCCGGGGACAAGACTGTGCTGCTGGTGATCGGCGCCGGGCACCTGGCGGGGCCGGACAACGTGCGCGACCTGCTGGCGCGGCGGGGGATCAAGGTGGAGCGGGTGGCTGCCCCGCCATGACCTGCCGGATTGGCCGGTCATGGCGGGGCAGTACGGGCAGTATCGGATTGCTAAAACTCCTCCCAGCCCGCGTCGGCTGGGACAGGCTTGCGGGCGGTGCTGCCACCCTGACCTCGGCTGAGAGTCTTCAACGCGGGCACAGTCCGGGTTTTGGCCGGGCGCAGCGCAGCGGTGGTTGCAAGCGGGCGGCGCAGGAGCGGCACGGCAGGCGCCAGCGGCGCCGCGTCGTCGTCCTCCTGAGCCTCCAGCCGGAATTGCCCAGCCAAACGCGCAAGCTTGTCTGTCTCCTGGGCAAGGGAACGGGCGGCAGCGGTGCTCTGCTCGACCATCGCAGCGTTCTGCTGGGTGACCTGGTCCATCTGGTTGATGGCGGTGTTCACCTCCTGCAGCCCGGTTGCCTGCTCGTGCGCCGAGGCGGAAATTTCGGCCACCGCGGCATTGATCTCGGCAACCTGGCCGGCGATGCGGGCAAGCGTCTGGCCGGTTTCGCCGACAAGCTTGACCCCGGTGCCAACTTGCTGACCGGAGGCGGAGATCAGCGCTTTAATCTCCTTCGCCGCCTCTGCCGAGCGCTGGGCGAGCGCCCGCACCTCCGAGGCAACAACGGCGAAGCCGCGGCCCGCGTCGCCGGCCCGCGCAGCTTCCACCCCTGCGTTGAGCGCAAGCAGGTTGGTTTGAAACGCGATCTCGTCAATTACGCCGATGATCTGGCTCACCTGATGGGCAGACTTCTCGATCTCGTGCATGGCAGCGACCGCTTGCTCGACGACCTGGCCCGAGCGCTCGGCCTCCGCCTTGGTGCGCGAAACCACGTCGCGCGCCTGTTTGGCGCCATCCGCCGTTTGCTGCACGGTGGCGGTGATCTGGTCCAGCGCGGCCGCTGTCTCCCCCAGGCTTGCCGCCTGCTGCTCGGTCCGGCGCGATAGGTCTTCCGTGGCCTGGGCGATCTCCCCGGTGCCCGAGCGGATCGCCTCCGTGTTCACGACGATGCCGCCCACCAGTTGCCGCAACTGCTCCATAGCGGCGTTGAGGTCGGCCCGCAGCGGCTCATATGCTTCCGGCAAGGCAGCCTCGGCGCGGTATGCCAGGTTGCCGGCGGCGAGCTGCTTCAATCCCGCCCCGATCGAGCCTACGACCAGTGCCGCGGCCTTCGCAGCCGCAGCTCGCTCGGCCTCGGCCCGCACCCGCTCATCTTCGGAGGCGCGCCGTTCACGCGCGGCTGCCTGCTCCTGCTCGTGCGCCCGCTCCCTTATGGCGTTCTCCTTGAACACCGCGACCGCCCCGGCCATCGCGCCGATCTCGTCACGGCGGCCCAGGCCGGGAATGCCGACCTCCACGTCGCCGCCGGCAAGCCGCTCCATGGAGGACTGCAGGCGCGCGAGCGGGCGGGTGACGCCACGGCGCACTGCCAGGAGCATCCCCGACGCCGCGGCCAAGAACAGCACCAGGGTCCCGCCGAACACCCGCAGTTGCGCTTGGCGCAGCCGGGCCACGCGGGCATCCAGCAGCGCCGTCAGCTCCTGCGCCGCCTGTTGGCTGAACTGGGTGACCTGCATGATCCGGCCACGCGCCGCGTCTGCACTGGCCCGTCCGGCCTTGAGCTCGTCAACGAACTCGGTCAGCGCGGCCCGTAGGCCCCGGTATGGTTCGTCCAGCGCCGCCTTGATGCGGTCCCCCCCCTCCGCCTGCTTGGCCGAGGCGAGCGAAGCGTCCATGCCGTCCAGGTCGCCCACGAGGCCGCCCAAGCCCACCAGGAACTGCGCCCGTGCCTCGGCATCCCCAGCGCTGGCAGCTTCCGCCGTCGCGAGGTCGGCCAGGCGGTCCAGCGCGTCGGGCAGCCGGTTCAAAACGACGTCGGACAGGTAGTAGGTGGCCAGGACGTTGTCGAGGATCAGGTTGGACCGGTCGCCGACCCGGCCGATCAGGTCGCGCAGCTTGGCGCGGGCAGCCGGCACCCCGGAGGTGTCGCTGGCTGCCCGGATCGCTGCCGCGGCAGCGCCCAACTGCGGCTCGGTCTCCAGTCCGCCGCCCACCGATGCATTGAGCATCGTCACTGCCTCGGCCAAGCCGGCCGGCGCACCCGTCCCGTCAAGCGCCGCCGCGGCCAGCTTGCCTTGCAGCGGCGCCATGCCGGCCAGGTAACCGGCCCCCAGGACTTCTTGCGATGCGAAGCGGATCGCCACGTTCTGCTCGGTGACGAGCGCCCACAGGATGAAGGCGACCGGGACAGCGAACGCGCAGGCCGACAAGCCCAGCTTGTGCGTGATCCGAAGGTTGAAGGCCATGGCTGCTCCGATGCTCCCGCGCGCATCGGCGCGGTTTGGTGGATGGGAAATCCACCGGCAGTCCTACTCCGGAAGCATTAAGAAACGGCTGATATGCCGGCACTCTTGGCGGCGGGTTTGGATTGGGCAGTTGCGTCGGACGGTGGGACTCCACACCGCCCGCTGGAGTTATACTAGGCGCCAAAAGTTCTGACCCGTGACTTGTCTCGTCATTGCGAGCCGCCCTTGCGGCGTGGCAATCCAGTGGCGGCAAGGACTATGCGGGCGGCCACTGGATTGCCGCGGCGCTGCACGCCTCGCAATGACGGTTGCTTGCAGTGCGGCGCAGGTCAAAAATTTTGGCGGTTGGTGTTACGCAGCGTGGAACAGGAAGGCGGGGTTTGCCTGGCCTGGCCTGGGCTTGGTGCGGCGGCGGATGGCGCTGCGCTTATCCGCCCTACCCCATCCACGCCATCGGCAGCGGGGCCAGCGGCAGCGGGAGGGTGGCTTCAGTCGTCCTTGTAGGGGTTTTTCGTCCCGCGCAGCAGCAGGCGGATCGGCACGCCGGGCAGATGGAACTCCTCGCGCAGGCTGTTCACCAGATAGCGCTGGTAGTCCTCGGGCATCTGCTCCGCCCGGGTGCCGAAGGCGATGAAGGTGGGCGGCCGGGCCTTGGCCTGGGTGATGTAGCGCAGCTTCAGGCGCCGTCCGTCCACCAGGGGCGGCGCGTGGCGTTCCAGCGCGCCCTCGAACCAGCGGTTCAGCGCGCCGGTGGCGACGCGGGAGTTCCAGGTGTGATGCACCGCCCGTACCGCCGGCAGCAGCTTGTCCACGCCGAAGCCGGTCAGCGCCGAGAAGTTCACCACCGGGATGCCCTTCATCTGCGCCATGCTGGTTTCCAGCCGGTCGGCGATGCCCCGGCGCGTCGCGGTGCGGTCCGCCACCGCGTCCCACTTGTTCAGGGCCAGGACGCAGGCCCGGCCCTCGCGCTCGATCAGCCGGGCTAGCTGCAGATCCTGCTCGTGCAGGCCTTCCAGGCTGTCTATGCACAGCACCACGACCTCGGCCATCTTCAGCGCCTCGATGCTGGCGCTGACGGACATCTTCTCCAGCGCCTGCTCGACGCGGGCCTTGCGGCGCATCCCGGCGGTGTCCACGACCTCGATGGGTCCGATGTCGTCCTGCAGGAATGATGCGACGGCGTCGCGGGTCAGGCCCGGCTCCGGCCCGGTGATCATCCGCTCCTCGCCGAGCAGGCGGTTCAGCAGGGTGCTTTTGCCGGCATTGGGACGGCCGACGATGGCGAGCTTTAGCGGGCGCTCGTCATCCACCTCCGGGTCCTGCTCCGGCAGGCGGTCGGCGATCTCGCCCATCAGGTCGGACAGGCCGTCGCCGTGTTCGGCCGACATGGCAAGGGGCTGTCCCAGGCCGAGGCTGTAGGCCTCCATCGCGGCGGTGGCCCCTGCCCTGCCCTCGGCCTTGTTGGCCACCAGCAGCACCGGACGGTTCTGCCGGCGCAGCCAGCTCGCGAAGTGGCTGTCCGCCGGGGTGATGCCGGCGCGGGCGTCAACGACGAACACCACCAAGTCCGCCTGGGCCACCGCGGCTTCGGACGAGGCGCGCATCCGGCCCGGCAGGGTGTCGGGCGCGGATTCCTCAAGCCCGGCGGTGTCTATTAGGCGGACCCGCTTGCCGCGAAGCAGGGCCTCCGCCTCCTTGCGGTCACGGGTCACGCCGGGCTTGTCGGAGACGATGGCGTAGCGGCGGCCAGCGAGCTTGTTGAACAGCGTGCTCTTGCCGACGTTGGGCCGGCCGGCGATGACGACGGTGGGGAGGGTCAATTTGAGGTCCTAGCGGCAGGGCTGCCGCATATGGATATGGGTGGAGGGTGATGCTTGCTTCCGCTCCCGCCGGGAGAGGGTTGGGGTGAGGGGGCGGGCACGCACGGTCCTTGCCCGCAGGGGGTTTCGTGCTGATTGCAACAACGGCGCTCTGATCCGCAGCCGAGACCCCCTCACCCCGACCCTCTCCCGGAGGGAGAGGGAGAAGGGGCGTGCTTTATCGGAAGGCTTGCAGTGAGCCATCGTCGGTCAGGATGAACAGGGTGCCGGCTGCGGCGATGGGCGTCACGGCGGCTGCGCCGCGCAGGTCCTGCCGGCCGATGATCTTGCCGTTGGCCGGGTTGACGGACAGGGCGGTCTCGTTGCTGCCGGCCAGCACCAGGCGTCCGCCGGCCAGGATGGGTCCGGTCCAGAACAGCGGGTCGCGGCGCCTCTCCGGGTCGTCGTAGCGCGGCAGGTCGGTCAGCCAGCGTAGCTTGCCGTCCTCCCGCCCGATGGCCGCGAGGGTCTGGTCCAGCGTCTGCACGAACAGGGTGTCGCCTGCCAGCCACGGCGTTTCCAGCCCGCCGGCCTCGCGCTCCCACAGCCGCCGGCCCGAGCGGAGGTCGAGCGACACCAGCAGGCCGCCGACGCCGATGGCGAACACCCGGCCCCCATCCACGACCGGCAGGCCGCGCACCGCGGCCAGGTCCACGACGCTGTTGCGGCCGCGGGAGGCCGCCAGGCTGTCGGTCCAGGCCAGCGCGCCGCTGTCGGCGCGCACCGCCGCGAGGTCGCCGGACTCGAAGCCGGCCACAACCAGCCCGTCGCTGTAGGCCGGCGCCGACTGCGACAGCACGGTGGTCGCGGTGGCGGCGGCCTGGTAGGTCCATTGGCGCTCACCGTCTGCTGCCTTGAGCGACAGCAGGCGGTTGTCCAGGGTGGTGATGAACAGCCGTCCGTCGGCGATGCAGGGAGCCGAGCGGCCCGGCGTTTCCAGGTCCCTACGCCAGCGGATCGCGCCGGTGCTGCCGTCCAGGGCCAGGGCTTCGCCGCGGCCGGTGGTGGCGTACAGGACGCCGCCGGCCACTGCGATGCCGCCGCCGACATTGGTGCTGCGGTCCTTCTCGCCCTGTGTTTCCCTGCGCCAGATGCGGTTGCCGTTCGCCAGGTCGAAGGAGGCGACCACGCCGTCGCTGTCCATCGTGAACACGCGTCCGCCGGCGACCAGCGGCTGCGCCGTGACCTTCTGGCGGTAGCCGCCGCCCTCGCCGATATTGGCGCGCCACGCCGGCTGCAGCGCGCCCGAAGCCGGGCTGTTCAAGGCGATGTGGCCGACGGCATGGGTGGCGTTGCCGCCGGCCTGGGGCCACTCGGCCAGGGTTGCCGGCGGCGGCACGGTGACGGCGATGGCGGGGCCGTCCAGGGCCAGACCGCGGCGGGCCGCGACCACCAACTCGCGCTTGCCGGGCAAGGGTGGCTTGGCAGGGCTGAGTATGTTGTCGAGCACGCTGCAGCCGGTTGCCGCCAAGGGCAGCAGCAGCGCGGCCCGGCGGTGCAGGCGCTTCAACGGCTGGCTCCGGGCGGCGTGGGGGGCGCCTCGCCCAACTGCGTCAGCATGGCGTTGGCCCGGCCGCGCGCACCCTCTGACGCGGCAGGGTCGGTGGACAGGGCGTGCAGCAGGTCTTTTGCCTGGTCGGCGTGGCCAGTCCGCAGGGCCAGCAGCGCCTGGGTTTCCTGCGCCATCGGACGCCAGGGGCTGTTGGCTTCCAGCAGCGGCTGCAAGCGGGCCTCGACGGCCGAGGGGTCGCCTGCGTCCACCTGGTGCTGCGCCGCCAGCAGGCGGGCAAGGTCGCGCAGCAGCGGGTCGGCGGCGCTGTCGCTGGCGACTGCGTCCCAGCCGGTGAGCGCGCCTGCCAGGTCGCCGGAGCCGGCACGCAGGGCTGCGGCGCGCAGCCGGGCCAGGGTGCGGTAGCCCTCGGGGGCGGCGCCGGCCAGCCGGTCGAACTCGGCTTGGGCGGCGGCGCGGGCCGGGGTGGCGGCACCGTCTGCCGCTGCCGGCCCGGCGGTGTCCCGGGCCGCTGCGGCGTAGGCCACCGCAACCTCGGCGTTCGCTTGGGCTTGGCGGGACCGCCATACCTGCCAGCCCGCGACGCCGGCGCCGATCAGCAGGACCAGGATGATGCCGGGGATGGCGAGACGCACGGCGGCCCGCCGCATCCGCTCCGCCCGGAAGTCGCTATTCAGCTCATCGAAGATATCAGCCACATCTCGCCCTTTGGCAGCCCCTGCAGGTGGGGCCGGACCATAGCGGCGCGGGGGGTGCGGGGCAAATTAGCCTGGGTTTCATTAACCGGGGCTTCATCGGGGCGCGGCAGAGTGGGCGGCATGCGCGCGATGTGGCTGATGCTGATGCTGGGGGTTTCGGGCTGCTCGCAACGCCGTGGGGCGTGCTGGCCGGGGTGGAGGTCGTCTCGATTGCGCTGTTCGGGCGGGGCGTTGGGGACATCGGCGTTTCGGCGCTGAGCGGGCGGGACTGCTCAGTGGTTCGGCTGGACCGCGGGCAAACCTACTGTGCGGCGCGGGAGGCGGCGCCGGCGCCGGGGCCATTCTGCACGCGGAGCCTGGGCACCGTGGATTGCTGGGCGGACCCGGGCAACCTGCCGGGCCGGTATGGCGGGGTTGGCGACGCACCGCCGCCCACGGCGGCGCAGGAGCGGTATCGGGGGGCGCCCTGGCCCAAGGCTCTGACGGCGAACTGATACTGGCGGTTGTGTGCTTTGGCCGTTTTGGACGGGGCGGTCGAGAGGTGCAGCGCGCGATGGACGGACAGGACCGGGGCACACCCGGCACAACGAACGTCCAGCCCGGCGCGTTAGGGCCGCCATGTTCGCACCTGGCATCCCGCACGGCCCGCCCCGCATCGGCTATTGCTGTCTGTATCGCTCGCCGCAAGCCGATGCGAAGGAGGAGGCGCGGTTCAATGTCTCCGGCACCACGGTGACTGCGCTGCAGCGCATGGAGCGGGCGGCGGCGTTCGAGAAGGTGATGGCGCTGGTGTCCCGTAACTTGCTGGTGATGGAGAGCCACTTGCGCCGGGTCGCGTCGGCGTCGCCGGTCGAGCGGATGCTGCGGCTGGATAGCGGGGTGCTGCCGGCCTTCACGCACCCCGTCGCCCGCTGGATGTATGACGAGCCCGCCATGCGCGAGTTGGTGGAGGCCGGGCTAGGGGCCTGCGGGCGGATTGCCCGGGAGGGTGGCGTGCGGCTGAGCTTGCATCCCGGCCCATTCTGCGTCCTGGCCAGTCCCAATCCGGCGGCGGTCGAGAACGGGGTTTCCGAGCTGGAATACCATACCGACCTGTTCCGCTGGATGGGGTTGGCCGGGGGGTGGCATCCGCATGGCACGCACGTGAACATCCACATCGGGTCGAATGCGACGGGGGTGGAGGGCTTCCGCGCCAACTTGCCGCGGCTGTCGGCCGATGCGCGTGGGCTGCTGACGGTGGAGAACGACGAGGTCAGCTTTGACCTGGATAGCCTGCTGCCGTTGATGGACGAGGTGCCGGTGGTGCTGGACCTGCATCATGAGTGGCTGAGCAGCGGCGGACGCTACATTCAGCCGGACGATCCGCGGGTGGCGCGGGTGGCGGTGAGCTGGAGGGGAGTACGGCCGGTCAGCCATATCAGCGTTTCGCGGGAGGATTTGCTGCCGGACCATGCGGCGGACGTGCTGCCGGACTATGCCGCGCTGGTGGCGGAGGGGCATTCCGCGCACAAGCTGCGGGCGCACTCAGATACGATGTGGAATGCGGCGGTCAATGACTGGGTGATCGGGCACCTTGTTTGGACGGACATCGAGGTAGAGGCGAAGCTGAAGAACGTGGCTTCGCTGCAACTGGCGGAGCGGGTTCGCGGGATGGCTGGGGTGGAGCTTAGGGTGACGTAGGTTAGCGGCTTGCTCACTCTTGCTCCAGGGCGGGACGAGTGAGCAGCCGAGGTGCTGATCGGGCTAGCATAGACGGGCCTAGTGTCCCGAAGCTGGGGTTCGCCGGGGCGGCGTAGCCCAGCTTCGGGCCGCTTGGGTCTTTGTTTGCAGCGTGCCGACCGAGCAGACAGTCCGTGCGGCCCTGGATTGCCGCGGCGCTGCGCGCCTCGCAATGACGGTGGAGGGCGGCGGGAGGGGGAGGTTGCGTGCTTGCCGGGTTAGCCGCGGAAGCGGACTAGGCGGCCTGCGGGACTGCCCAGGACCTCGCCGTCACGCATCACCGGGTTGCCGCGGATGATCGTCGCCATCGGCCAGCCGGTCACCGCCATGCCGTTGAAGGGGGTCCAGCCGCAGGGGGAGACGATCCAACTGTCCTCGATGGTGCGGCGGGCGTGCAGGTCCACGAGGGTGAAGTCGGCGTCGTAGCCGACGGCTAGGCGGCCCTTGCCGATGGCGCCATAGACGCGGGCCGGGCCGGCGCACATCAGGTCCACCATGCGCGCCAGGGACAGGCGGCCGGCGTTCACGTGGTCCAGCATGATGGGGACCAGGGTCTGCACGCCGGTCAGGCCGGCGGGGCAGTCGGGCCAGGGCTTCATCTTGGCGGCGCGGGGGTGGGGGGCGTGGTCGGAGCCGATGGTGTCGGCGGTGCCGTCGCGGACGGCAGCCCAGGCAGCTTCCCAATGGCGGCGGCCTCGGATGGGGGGGTTCATGACGCCCATGCCGCCGAGCTGGTCGTAAACCTCGGGGGCCATCTGGGTCAGGTGGTTCACCAGCAGCTCGGCGGTGGCTACGTCGCGGTAATCGCGTAGGTATTCGAGCTCCTGCGCGGTGGAGACGTGCAGGATGTGGGCGGGGCGGCCGGTCTTGCGGGCCAGGGCCATCAGGCGGCGGGTGCCGAGAAAGGCGCACTCCTCGTCGCGCCATTCCATGTGGCTGCTGTAGGGGTCGCCGGACTTGAACAGGGGTTTGCGGGCTTGCAGGCGGTATTCGTCCTCGCTGTGGTAGGAGACGCGGCGGCGGCCGTGGCGCATGACGGCCTCCAGGGAGGCGTCGTCCTCAATCAGGAGGTCGCCGGTGCTGCTGCCGGCGAAGACCTTGACGCCGCAGACGCCGTCCAACTGCTCCAGGGCGGCGAGGTCTGGGGTGTTGGATTTCGTGGCGCCGACGTAGAGGCCCATGTCGCACCAGGCGTTGGCCTCGGCGTAGCCCTGCTTCCAGGCGATCTGGTCGGCGCTGGTGATGGCGGGGCTGGTGTTGGGCATGTCGAAGACTGCGGCCAGGCCGCCCAGGACGGCGGCTCGGGTGCCGGTGGGGATGGTTTCGATGGCGGGGTCGCCGGGGGCGCGTAGGTGGACGTGGGGGTCAATCAGGCCGGGGAGGACGTGGAGGCCGGCGGCGTTGATCGTGGCGTCGGCGGTAGCGGCAGCGGGGACTCCGATGGCGGCGATGCGACCGTTGCGGATGCCGATGTCGGCGGATTCCTCGCCCCAGGGCAGGACCAGGGTGCCGTTGCGGAGGAGGAGGTCGTAGTGGTCGGGCATGGGATGGAGTCTCCTGAGCAAACCTGTTGAGGCTTGACCTGGGATGGGGGATGGGCGGGCTTGGGGTGGCCTGCCGCATGAGGGATGGTGGGCGGAGGCAGGCGGCGCGGCCCTGCTTAGCGCCCGGCAGCCTCGGTTGGTAGCCCGGCCTCCGAGGAGGCGGTCCCGGCAGGTTCCTAGACCAACCGGCCTGCGCCATGACCCTTCCGCAGGCATAAGGTCATTGTGGACCGTTTGCGGCATGGCGAACTGGAACCGATACCGCCTTGCTGGCCGTCGCTGGATGGCCGCGTCGCTGTGCTCGTCGCAGTGCCGGGTCACCGGTAGCGAGACTGGCGGTGGGCGTGACCAGAGCCTGTTTGAGTGGACTCCGGGTGGGTCCAGCGGATCCCTTTCGCGCCGGGTGCGTCGGGACCTTGCGCCGATGCGCTGGGATCGGGGCTGCGGCCCTTCCCGTGCGGAACGAAAAATCCTTTGCTGGACCTTAGCCGTTGCCTACTCAAGCAGGCTTTCAGGCTTTGGCGGCCTGTTGCGCGTTTTGCTGGCAGCGCCGGGCCGTACGGGCCTGGTTTATTTGTGCGCCGGAGCTTTGACGGTTTGCTCAGCCTTCAGGCGGACGCCATCGGGGGTCGGCGGCGTGGCGCAGGACGAAGGCGACGGCTTCGGCCGGGTCTTTCGGCAGGCCGGGGCGGGGGTGGACCGGGCCGGGGTGGGCGCGGGAGGTAGCGGGCTGATCCGGCTGGGGGCTGGGGGAGTGCTGCGCTGCGCCTGGCCTGGGTTCTTGCGGGCCGGCGCCGGGTTCGCGGGGGGTGCTGCCTGCGGGGCGGCTTGGGGCGGCGGCACGGGCGTTGAGTTCGGCGATGTCGGCGGGGGTGCGTCGCTTCCAGGGGCGGGTGCCGGGCAGGGCTGCGAGGCCGAGGTCGTGCAGGATGTCCTTGATGATGTCGTCTATGGGGCGGCTCTCGATGTCCCTGTCGAGGTCTGGGGCGTCCATGCGGTCGAGGAGTTCGGCGTGGAGCGCCTCGGTGGGGTCGCAGACGCGGTAGCTGTCGTCGTAGTCCTGGCGCCCGAGGGTGTCCTCGACGGCGCGCAGGATGCGCTTGCGGGCGGCAGTGCGGGCGGCGGTGCGGTCTGGGGCCGGGGTGCGGGGCGGCTTCGGGGTGTCCAGGCTTTGCGCGAGCATGATGCAGCGGCGGACGGTGCGGCTGATGCTGTCGAAGGCGGCAGCGAGGTCTTGCAGCGATGCTGCGGGTGCTGGAGCCTTGGCCGGGGCCGGGGCCGGGGCCGGGGCCGGGGCAGGCTGCGCTGCTGTGGCCTGCGACGCGGGCTGCCCGTCAGTTGCCTTCGGCGCGAGGGCGGCGGCCTGCTGCGCGGCCTGGGCGTGGGCCTGGTCGTGCAGGAGGCGGGCGATGCTGGTGCCCATGCTGATGAGGCTGTCCAGGGCCCCGCCGTGGCCGCGCGTATCGGCGGCGTGCTGGCCGGGGTCGTCGTGCGGGGTGTCCTGGGTCGCCGTTGCAGACATAAACGGAAAAAGAACATTGTAGGTGTGGGGGTGTCAAGGACTGTGTTGAGGAGGTGTGGAGGGCTGATAGGGGACGGTGGTGGAGGTGGCGGCGGGACTACCTGCGACATAGCTCCGGACATGCGTCTGCGTGAGGCCGGCGGTCGCCATCGCTGGGTCCCGGGCATGGCGCACCGGGCTGCTGCGGAGACCTGGGCGGCACTTCGAGGATGGAACCCGTGCAGTCGAACATCCATCGTTGGCACATGGAGGCCGCGGGTTTCGAGCAAGGGTTTTCCTGGCCCAGGGATGGGTTCGGCGTTGCTGCGGTGCGGACTGCCCAGGTGGCGTTGGGCCAGAGGCGCGGATGGACAGCAATGGAGTTATGCCAACCGGCTCTAAGCAGACTTATACCAGGCGGCAGGCTCGCAATGACGATGCAATAACGTAAGGTTCAGAGCAAAGTACGGTTAGCATGATATAATGTAACTGGGGCAAAACCCCGGGCACGCAGTTGCAGCAGAACAAAGGTCAGAGTGGGTCGGTAACTCTACCACCTTGAATATATGCGGCTTTTTTCGTTCTTTTAGTGATATAGATTGGAATGCGGTTCGTCTTTGCCCGGGGTTTTGCCCCAGTTACGATATAATTAGCTAACCTCTTGACCTGTGGGTAGTATCTCAGTTTGGATGTCGGCTTACGACCCAGAGCGGACATTCGCACCGGACTTCCGCACCGGCTAATCTGCTCCTAAGTTTGGCTCTACGACCGAGCGCGAAAATCTTAAATCATGCAACAAAGTCGCGGACCGGCTGATGCTCCATCAATAAGCTCGCCAGCTAAGCCCGTATTGTACTGCATCGTCGATTTGCCGTGCGAACGCCTCGCTGTCTCCCTCTTCAACAATACCAAGCAACACGCGCTGGTAAGCATCGCCTAGCGCTAACGCCACTACCCCCGCCGCAACTTCCCTCGACTTGTCGGCAGCTACTCCGCCGGATTCAAGCAAGTCCGCTATCCGTTGCCTGATAATGCGCATGCCGGACTGATCGAAGATGCGAGCAAGATCGGGAAAACGCCAACCGTCCGCAACGATTAGGCGATAGAGCGCCAGTGCGTCCGGCTCGATCAGCGCCGACGTGAAGGCGCGCAGCTCGTCCGCGAGTCTGTTCGCGCCTGGTTTATTAACGTCGGCCGGCGGTGGGTTTTCAAGGCCCTCGCGCATGTATTCGCACATGGCTGTGACCAGCCCCTCGAACAGCGCTTCCTTGCTTGGGAAGTGCCGATAGAGGGTCATTTTGGCGATCCCCCCTTCAGCCGCAACCCGGTCAAGCGTCGTTCCACCCAGGCCATCCCTGAGAACAATAGGCCTGGCAGCCTCTAGGATCGAAGCGCGCTTCTCAGCCATGCGCAGCCTGCGCGGGTCATCCGCTCGCCACTTTCTGGAACCGACACCTTGCATGTGATACAGCTTCGTCTTACATGAATAATGCGATACAGTCTTGTATCGCCTTATAGCTACAGAGGTCCCTTATGCGCAACCCTGTCGAGTTGGCCCGTCTGTTTGCCGCCGTAATGAGCGGAGCGGTGTGGTGAGCATCGCCGCAATTGTGAACGGCATCACGTCGGTGGCAGTCGCGGGTGCCGGGGTCGCCAACCTCTTCAATGTCGGCAATGCGGAAGCAAATTTCCAACGCTGGGGTTACCCTAGAGGATGGCGCCTGCTGACTGGGGGGCTAGAGCTCGCGGGTGCGGCGGCTCTCTTGCTTCCATCCACGCGTGGCATTGCGCTTGTTGGACTATCACTTTTGATTTTTACCGCGCTTGGAACGCTCCTGAGGGCGCGGGAGCGCTTCGCACACGTCACACCGGCGATCGGCTTTTTCGCCATGATCCTGGTGGACGCCGCTCTATAGCAGGCTTAGAACTAGGATGAAGACGGCTGGAGATACATCGAGCACACATATCATGAAAATGTTGGAACGCTTCACGCCCCACGCACTTGCCTTACTTCGTATCATCGCGGCGCTGCTTTCATGCAGCATGGCTCGCAAAAGTTGTTGCTGTTTCCGTCACCCTCCGAACATGGCACGCCGGAAGCTTGGACACTGGGTTGGTTTGCCGGTTGAATTGAAGGAGCGGGCGGGGCGCTCCTTGTGGCAGGGCTCTTTACACGGGCGATTGCCTTTGTTGCCGCCGGTGAAATGGCGGTGGCCTATTGGATGGTGCACGCACCGACCAGTTTTTATCCCGTAGCCAACGGCGGTGACCTCGCCATTTTGTTTTGCTTCGTATTCTTGCTGTTTGTGTTCGCTGGCGCTGGCGCTGGCGCTGGTGCCTGGAGCCTGGATGGCTTGCTGACCGAGATTTACAGAAGAGGAGACGACAATGCGAACCTTTGAACTTCGCGTACACACGCTGCGTGCACAAGAGGCGCTCGATTTCTACAGGGACACGATTTACCCCCACCATCTCAAAAGTTTTCCGCTATTTGGGATTGAAGCTCACGGCTTCTGGACTGCCATGGCGGATGTCCAACCTCGTCTCTTCGTGCTGGCTTCGTATGCGGCAGGCGAAGAACCCGGCGAGGTCGTTCGGCGCTACATGCAAAGCAAAGAATTCGCTGACGACATCAGGAACTTCGATGTATCCGAGATCGTGGGCGTTGAATCAACGACCCTCACGCCTTCAACAAGTTCCCCGCTCAAGTGATGGGAAGAGAAAGCAGAAAAGCAAATGAACAAGAATACCGACATAGACAGTTCGATCTTAAAAAAGAATTCGCCGCTGTTCTGGTTCACTCTCGTGATACCTGTGGCTATCATCGGAGTCGGCATCAACTTCATACTCAATCCGGTTGGAGCCTCGACTGCTTACGGAATCCCAATCCACGATCCCGCCGCCTTTCCCTTTATGTGGGGCAAGGGAATTCGTGATATATTTTCGGGTCTCGTAATCCTGTCGTTCCTCTGGAGCGGAGACCGGCGCACAACCGCAAAACTCTTCGCTATTGCAATTTTCATCCCGTTCGGCGATGGGCTGGTCATTCTGAGCCATCTTGGCTTCGCGCCGCCCATCTATATTCACTGGGGAACCGCGCTTTACATGATAATTGTTGCCTATTTCCTTTTTAAAAAGAAGGAATCTTAGCTATAGCAAAAGACCTGTTTTTTGCTCGCGCCCGCGCGAAGGCAGCTGCATCGAACCACTCAAAGGAAATCAAACAGGCGGCGCTTGTTGCAAAATCCTTGAATTCCGCACCACGCTGAACGTCTGCTTCCCACTAAAAGCAGACATCCAAACTGAGACACTGCCGACCTGTGCAACGGCGTGGGGCGGTAAGCGCAGCGCCTCCTGCCTGAACCCGGCACGGTGATGGGGCGGGTGGCGCCGCGCTTACCCGCCCGACGCCCGGTGATCCGCAGCCAGTCAGGACTTTTGCCGATTGGTATGAGCAGGCTTAGGCGGCGAGGTCCGCCGGGTCCGGGGTTACGGGTATCTGCGTCTCCACCATGGTGGTGAACGCCTGGACGCGCGCATAGCAGGTGCACGCGGCAGCTTCCAAGCCGGGCCGGTCGCGGACGATGACGCGGCCGCGCCGTTGATCAACCACTCCGGCGGCTTGCAACGACCCTAGGGCAGTCGTCACCCCGGCCCGCCGCACTGCGAGCATAGTGCCCAGGAATTCCTGCGTGAGCGCCAGCTCGTCCCCGTCCGTCCGGTCGTGCGCCAGCAGCAGCCAACGCGCCAGGCGTTGCGACAGGCTGTGCTGGCTGTTGCAGGCCGCCGTTTGCGCTACCTGCGCCATGTAAACCTGCAGCGCCTCGGACAGCAGCCGGTGGAGCACAGGCATGGCATTGAGGTTTCCGCGCAGCGCCGATGCCGACATGCGAAGGGCGCCGCCCGGTGTCTGCACCACGGCCTGGTTGTAGGACGCCGCCTGCTCGCCGAGCAGAACCGGGTATCCGACCATGCCCTCCCGCCCGATCAGACCGACCTCGACGCCGCTGCCGCCGTCGTCCGACTGGGCGACGAGGGAGGCGAAGCCCTGCTCGACGAAGAACACGTGCTCGATGCGTTCATTAGCCTCATGCAGGCCTTGGCCGTTGACCCAACGCACGCGCGTCAGCATCGGGTGAAGCCGCGACATCTCGGCTGGCGGCAAGGCGGACAACAGAAGGTTGCCGCGTGGCGGCGGGGCGGTGAGGTTCAAGACGCATGCACTCCACGTTGGGAGGCGGGAGCACAAAGCATCTCTCAGCCACCTGCGCCCAAGGGTCGCAGCAAGCGGTATCAAACATTACACCGTACGGTTGTGCCGTGCACCTCTTATTTCAGGCTGATGGTGCTCCGGCATGGCGTCGCGGCCCGCGCAGGGCTGCAATCACGAACGATGCAGCCCACCATTGCCGGATTCTGGGATCCCGCCGTCGCCGCAGCCTGCAAGGGCCTTGTCCTAGGCGAGTCGCCGCAACCTTTCGAGCGAAATCGTGCGGCCGCCTTTCACTGACACCTCGACCTTGCCGTGCCTGCCGCACAGCCGTTGCAGGTTGCTGCGTTCGACCTCTGCGGTGGTGGCGGAACGTGCGATCTTCTTGATCGGCCCTGGCGCCTGCGCCCCGATACCTACGATCCTGAAGTAGCCCATGATCCCCTCCGGTTGCGTGCGGCTGTGCAGATGAAGACAGGTGCGGCGGCGGCATCGCAGTGCTGCGCGACCTCCCCTGCCCGCGCCACCTGCAATGCGGGTCCGGGGAGACCGCGGCCTAACGACTTGGCAGGACGAAACATTGGGCACGACAGAGCATCGCCAGCCCGCCTGGCGGTCAGATGCCCTGTGCGCGGCGCCTGGCGCGGGCCGACCGGCTGAAGGGCACCACGAGCAGCACGGCGCCGCCATCGTCGCGCACCTGCATCTCCCACCCGGCCCAGCTCCGCCGCCCGCCGATCCTGCGCTGACGGAGGTGATCCACGTCCTCCTGGGCCTCGTGCCGGGCTGCGGCCAGGTCCGACAGCTCGGTTCCCTCGACGTCATCCATGAACCCATTGTTGCTGGACAGGACAAAGTAGTAACGGGGCATGGCTACCGGTTTCAGTTGCTTTCCCCCCGGCCGCTACCGGAGCAGCGCGGGGTTGGGCCGCAGCTAGCCCGCCCGCGGCCCGCCTGTCGCGGGATGAAACGGGTGCCTTCGACACAGTTGCGAGAGTCAGGCCTGTTCCGTACGGCAGTGGGGCGGCTATGGAACATCCAGGCTGGCGGGCGCCTGCCATAGAGGGCGGATTTGGCTTCCATGTGCTGACTCAGGACGTTGCCGTCTCCGTGAGCGTGATTTTTGCGAGCGTCAGTTTCCGTGTTTTTATCCCAGTTGGCGGTACTCTTGACCTGTGTAACGGCGTCGGGTGGGTAAGCGCGCCTCCTCCCGCCTGGACCTGGCGCGTTGGTGTGGCAGGTGGCGCTGCGCTTACCCGCCCTACGCCCGGTGATCCGCGGCCAGGCAGACCTTTTGCCGATTGTTGTTGTATACCCCGACTCTTTGAGAATCCGGCGCGCCCCCTTGCCAAGCGGTGCTGGGCGGATTCTATCGGTGTCATGATCCGCGCCGGTTTCCTCGACCCCGAATCGCGCAAGGACCTGACCGAGTTGG
>JAABUQ010005879.1_pt1 | contig 19117 bp, 17 predicted proteins | sample 5560001 | NCBI WGS metagenome assembly JAABUQ01 (sample SAMN10711888, study PRJNA513371) | rock metagenome | isolation source: Antarctica rocks | place: Antarctica: Victoria Land, Finger Mt nord | collected 2015-12-18
CAAACTTGTCGCCGACAGGGACGCTCGGTAATCGAATTTTTCCAGGAAGCATTGATGGCGGCGTCAGTCAGCGGCAAGCCAACTCCATCGCTGTTGCCTCAACCAACCACCTGAATCCTTACGGAAATACACTGATCTACAAACTGAAGTAGCAACTTTCCGGATTCCGTCCCAGACTTTTTGTCAAAACTGAGATGCTCCCGAGACAATTCCCCTGTTAGTGGCTAAAATCGCCTTTTGTCGGTGATTAACAAAATTCCCACCAGGATAATCATCCTTGCAGGAATATCTGATTTAGTTAACTAAATTTGAAATCCAAGCTCCTGTAGCCTGGACAAGCTTGCTGGAAACTGAAGTAGATTGGGCTTACTGGTCTGAAGCAGAACCATACCTCAATGGGCGGAAAATCTTTAACTTGGAGTGAGAGAATGTTATGAAAGCAAACTATCCCCAAGGAGTCCAGCACTGATGGAAACAGCAGATGTAATTGTGATTGGGAGCGGTCAAGGAGGCATTCCACTGGCGGCTGATTTTGCCAAAGAAGGCCGCCAGGTCGTCTTGTTTGAGCGAGATGCTTTAGGCGGCAGTTGCATCAATTATGGCTGCACTCCTTCCAAAGCTTTCTTGGCAGCAGCTCATGCGGCGGGTCGTGCTCGTCAGGGGAAGAAGTTAGGCATCCACACGGAGGTTGAAGTTGACTTTCCCGCTGTCATGGAGCGAGTACGGGGAATCCGCCACCGTTTCAACCAGGGCGTTCACAAGCGATTGGATACTTCAGGGGTCAAAGTCATTTGTGCCGAAGCTTCCTTTATCGGTGAACGTACAGTCAGAGGTGGAGATGTCACAGTTCAGGCTCCCCTGGTGATCGTCAACACTGGCACGTCATCGCTGATTCCTGGCATTCCGGGTCTTGCAGGGACTCCCTACCTAACCAACCGCAACTTCTTTGACTTGAAAGCATTACCACCACGTTTACTAGTCATTGGGGCTGGCTATATTGGCTTGGAATTGGGACAGGGACTGGCGCGTTTGGGCAGTCAAACCCACTTGATTGTGCGGGGCCGCGTCCTTGATCGGGAAGAGTCTGATGTCAGCGAGGTCTTAGCAGAAGCATTAAAGCAGGATGGGATTCAGCTCCACTTTGGGGTCAATGTTAATCAGGTCGCACACGAAAATAGTGTGTTTAGGCTGACACTGAGCAGTGGCGAACAACTCCAGGGAGAAGCGTTGCTGGTTGCAATTGGACGGAAACCAAATACAGGTGCATTAAATGCCGCCGCCAGTGGAATTGAGCTAGATGATAAAGGGTTTGTCAAAATTGACGACCAGTTCCACACAACCTGTTCTGGAGTCTATGCGATCGGAGATGCTGCAAAACAGCCTGCCTTTACTCATGTGTCGTGGGAAGACTATCGGCGTTTAAAAGCAATTTTGTGTGGAGAAAACCGGACGCGGAGCGATCGCGTACTTGGCTATGCTGTCTACACAGAACCTCAGATTGGGCGAGTGGGTATGACGTTGGAACAGGCTCAGAAGCAAGGCATCAACGCGCGTGCTGTCACGTTACCCATGAGCCAAATTGCTCGTGCGATCGAGTGGGGACATGACCTAGGGTTTTACCGCATGGTGGTAGACAGCGACACAGACAAAATCCTGGGAGCAACCCTGGTGGGGTACGAAACTGCTGAACTGGTGCATGTATTTTTATCCCTGATGGAGGCGGAAGCAACCTGGCAGTTGTTAGAGCGATCAGTTCACATTCATCCCACCTATGGTGAAGCATTACCTAGTCTGGCACGGTTGCTGCTTGGAGATGACATGCCAGGATGTCCGACCATGTGAAGACGTTTTATTGATGCCAACTGATGTTGCACATTAACAAAACGTGAGATAGCTGTAGTGTTTCATGCCAAGGGCTTGGGCAAACTCACTTTTACGAGAAAGATGACGGTGTTAACATAACCAGCTATTGCAAAAGATGGTGTATTGATGCTAGTTTAATTAGAAGTGAAATGTTTCTCAAGCATTGCTGGGATTTGCGCCGGTTTAATCCGGCTGTAGCGGGTTTTGTTCGGCATAACGACTAGGTTTGGTCCCGATGAACACTGTTTTAAGCACCCAGTTCCTTTGATGGCAACCTGGTCTGCCAAACCGCGATCGCCCAAAGCCGTCTCCAAAGCCTGACAAACCGCCTTACCGCCCCGCTTCATGCAGCTAGACTTTTGACATACCAAGATACTAGCTTTGGTTTTAGCCGATTTTGCCTTAGGTGGCAGACTAGTTTCAGCGAGGGGGTGAGTAGCAGGGGGTATCACTCGCTCGGCTTTCAGTTTAAGTTTGCCTGTTTTCGGGTTGAGCTTTTTTTCACCCATAACCTGAACCCAATCACCTGATGTCAAGTGGAAATCGGAGGAAGCCCGTAACTTCTTGCAGAGTTTGATGCCACATTCACCTTCGGAAGTTGCCAGCATCAAGTATTTGGTGTCCCCATCTTCAGACTCAAAACCGAGGAACCGCCCCTCAATGCTAAATTCTGATACTTTTTTACTGTTAGATTTACTCATTTTTGCAGCCTCTGTAATATTACACCATACATTAAATGCGAAAAATTCTCAATACTCCTTGACTCCTTATTTCAGTCGTGTCATCAAAACTTGGAAAAGTTTATATAGTGAACCAAATTATCTGCAGGTAGAGACTAAAATAATCAAGATTTGAATGCTAGTAAGTTAAAACAAAGATTATGCCCCGCCGCGATGACCTCCGCAAGATCCTGCTGCTTGGCTCTGGTCCAATCGTGATTGGACAAGCCGCCGAGTTTGACTATTCCGGTACCCAAGCCTGTAAAGCGCTCCGAGAAGAAGGCTATGAGGTGGTGCTAGTCAACTCCAACCCTGCCACAATCATGACTGACCCGGAAATAGCTGACCGTACATACATTGAGCCACTCACACCGGAATTAGTCGAAAAGATAATTGCTAAGGAACGACCAGATGCTCTGCTGCCGACAATGGGAGGGCAAACCGCTCTCAATATAGCCGTTGCCCTATCAAAAAACGGTGCCTTGGAGAAATACGGCGTAGAGCTGATTGGCGCTAAGTTACCTGCTATTGAAAAAGCCGAAGACCGACAATTGTTTAAAGAGGCGATGGATCGGATTGGTGTGAATATGTGTCCCTCTGGGACTGCCTCTACCGTAGATGAAGCAAAGGCAATCGCCCAACAAATTGGCTCCTATCCCCTAATTATTCGCCCAGCCTTCACTATGGGCGGTAGCGGCGGCGGCATTGCCTACAACCAAGAAGAATTTGAAGTCATGGCTCAAGTGGGCATCGATGCCAGCCCCATGTCCCAGATCCTGATTGATCAGTCGTTGCTGGGCTGGAAAGAGTATGAGCTGGAAGTGATGCGCGACTTGGCAGATAACGTCGTGATCATCTGCTCAATTGAGAACCTTGACCCGATGGGCATCCACACTGGCGACTCGATTACCGTGGCTCCGGCGCAAACCCTGACGGATAAGGAATACCAGCGGTTACGGGATGCGTCGATTCGGATCATCCGCGAGATCGGGGTGGAAACTGGCGGTTCCAATATTCAGTTTGCCGTCAATCCAGTTACAGGGGAAGTGATTGTGATTGAAATGAACCCCCGCGTCTCCCGCTCCTCGGCTCTAGCTTCCAAAGCTACCGGCTTCCCTATCGCCAAAATTGCGGCAAAACTAGCTGTGGGCTACACCCTGGATGAAATAAAAAATGACATTACAAAGAAAACACCGGCGTCGTTTGAACCTACTATCGACTATGTAGTGACAAAAATCCCCCGGTTTGCGTTTGAGAAATTCCCCGGCTCGGAGCCAGTGCTGACAACACAAATGAAGTCAGTAGGAGAAGCAATGGCGATTGGGCGGACTTTCCAAGAGTCGTTCCAGAAAGCGCTTAGATCGCTGGAAACTGGTCGGGCTGGATGGGGTTGCGATCAACCAGAAAAACTACCCAGTGGTGAGCAAATTCGCCCCCAACTGCGGACGCCCAATCCAGAGCGGATTTTCGCCGTCCGTCATGCCATGCTGTTAGGGATGAGTGTTGAGGAAATCTACGAGCTGACTGGCATTGACCCGTGGTTTCTAGACAAGATGCAACAGCTGCTGGAAACTGAGAAATTTCTCAAGCGGACGCCGTTGGGACAGTTGACAAAAGAACAATTTTATGAGGTAAAACGTCAGGGATTTAGCGATCGCCAGATTGCCTTTGCTACCAAGACTAATGAAGATCAAGTCCGGGCATACCGGCTAGAACTAGGTGTGAAGGTGGTATATAAGACCGTAGACACCTGCGCGGCAGAGTTTGAGGCGTATACTCCCTACCACTATTCTACCTATGAGGAAGAATCGGAGGTGAAGCCGTCTTCGAAACAGAAGGTGATGATTTTAGGCGGTGGCCCTAACCGAATTGGGCAGGGAATTGAGTTTGACTATTGTTGTTGTCACGCCAGTTATGCTCTTAGGGCAAGGGGTTTTGAGACAATTATGGTCAACTCCAACCCCGAAACGGTTTCGACGGATTACGACACAAGCGATCGCCTTTACTTTGAGCCACTGACTAAAGAAGATGTGTTGAACATCATTGAGGCGGAAAACCCAGATGGGGTGATCATTCAGTTTGGTGGCCAGACGCCGCTAAAATTGGCGGTGCCGTTGCAGGAGTATTTGAATCGCAGAGCGGGAGAGACCCCCCCACTCCTCACCAAGATCTGGGGTACATCGCCAGATTCTATTGACATTGCCGAAGACAGGGAGCGGTTTGAAAAAATCTTGCTGACTTTAGATATTGCCCAACCGCCGAATGGCATTGCCCGGAGTTATGACGACGCTCTGGCTGTGGCGCGTCGCATTGGCTATCCGGTAGTGGTGCGTCCTAGCTATGTGTTAGGGGGACGGGCAATGGAGATTGTGTACTCGGATACTGAGTTGGAGCGCTACATGACTTATGCAGTGCTAGTAGAACCGGACCATCCGATTTTGATTGATAAGTTTTTGGAAAACGCGATTGAGTTAGATGTAGATGCGATCGCCGACCACACTGGTAGAGTTGTGATTGGCGGCATTATGGAACACATAGAACAGGCAGGAATTCACTCTGGAGACTCCGCTTGCTCCTTACCCGCCATCTCTCTGTCACCAACAGTCTTGGACAAGATTCGGGCTTGGACGGTAGATTTGGCGAAGGCTCTAAAGGTAATTGGGTTGATGAATATCCAGTTCGCGGTTGTTGGGGCATACGGCTATGGCCCACAGGTTTACATCATAGAAGCCAACCCCCGTGCCTCTCGCACTGTGCCTTTCGTTTCTAAGGCAACCGGTGTGCCATTGGCGAAACTAGCGTCTCTGGTTATGGCAGGTGAAACTCTAGAGTCGCTCGGGTTCACTCAGGAACCTATTCCTGCCCAAATTGCTGTTAAAGAAGCGGTGCTGCCGTTTCATAAGTTTCCCGGTACAGACACAATCTTGGGACCGGAGATGCGCTCTACTGGTGAAGTGATGGGGATTGATAGCGACTTTGGTAAAGCATTTGCCAAGGCAGAATTGGGGGCGGGTGAACTATTACCCCTAAGTGGAACAGTTTTTGTGTCTATGAGCGATCGCGATAAAGTACCGGTCGTACCTGTGGTCAAAGACTTGATCGACTTGGGCTTTTCTGTCATGGCAACGGAGGGAACTCGGCGTGTACTCCGGGAGAATGGACTTAATGTCGAGTTAGTGCTAAAACTCCATGAAGGTCGCCCCCATGTATTAGATGCAATCAAAAACCAGAAAATTCAACTGATCATCACTACGCCTTCTGGTGAAGAACCCAAAGCAGATGGTCGCCTAATCCGCCGCTCAGCCCTAGCCCATAAAATCCCAATTGTTACCACAATTGCCGGTGCTAAAGCCACTGCCGCTGCCATCCGCTCTTTGCAATCCCAACCGTTGGATGTGAAAGCTCTCCAAGATTACAATTGCTCAGGGAAGAAAGCCTATCGGTTTTAGTTATGAGAGAGGGGGAGAGGGGGAGATGGGGAGAGGGGGAGAGTGGGAGATGGGCACAAAGTTTTGATGCCTTGCATATTTGCACTTTGTGCCTCTATGCAAATCTTCTCTCTTCTCTGGCGTGAATGAATTTAGGGGCTTAAGACCACACAGTGGGGCAACTCTTTCCCCCCCTCTCCCCCTCTCCCCCTCCCTCCATCTCCCCCTCCTTCTCCCAATCTTAGAAAACTAGGAAAATCAGGGTAAATTGTATAACCACATACATCAGGGCAGCAAAACATTAAATAATTCAAGAAATTACTGGTTTTGTTTCCCATGATGCTTTCGTAGCGCCACTTACTGGATATGCTGGGATAACGGCTTGCCCTCGTAGTTACTGAAATAATCCTGGAATTAATGTGCCGGAGGTAGTAGTAGCATTATCAGAAATGTTACAATTGTTAATGTGATAAAGTGTAGATTAATCAATTTTGCTGACAACAGCAAGAGTCGGAAGAGCTGTACTATTTATGGTTGCAACTATTCCTACTCAAGTTGCTCGAACTTACATATACCCCAACTCACCCAGCTTTGATTACCCATTCCCATCCGAGTCCTCTCGGTCTAGCTTACGCAAATCTAATGGGACCCGGGTATAACTGGATTGTATTTAGGAAAACATTTGTTGCTCGCAGCATCCCGCCAACCCCATTATTATCAATCTAGAACGTAGCGCTATGAAGACAGCTCAGACCGCCACGGATCTCGTGCGCACCTACCTGCGAGAGATTGGTCGTGTACCACTGCTAACCCACGAGCAGGAAATCTTGTATGGTAAACAGGTGCAGCGCTCAACGGCCTTGCAGGGGGTGAGAGAATCTCTTGCCGAGCAATTAGGTCGTCAACCGACGCTTGAGGAGTGGGTAAAAGCCACAGGGCTATCGAATAGCGCCGAGTTAAACAAAGTGATCGCTGCTGGCGAAACCGCTAAGCGCAAAATGGTCGAGGCAAACTTACGGTTGGTCGTTTCCGTTGCTAAAAAGTACATCAAGCGCAATGTAGACTTGTTGGACTTGATCCAGGAAGGTACGATCGGTATGCAGCGGGGAGTGGAAAAGTTTGACCCCACGAAGGGCTATCGGTTTTCGACTTACGCCTACTGGTGGATTCGGCAAGCCATAACCCGGGCAATTGCAGAGAAAGGTCGCACAATCCGACTGCCTATCCACATCACCGAGAAGCTGAACAAAATTAAAAAGGCACAGCGTCAACTGTCCCAACAGTTGGGACGTGCCCCCACAGCTTCTGAGCTAGCAACGGAACTGGAATTAACCCCCAAGCAGGTGCGAGAGTACCTGGAAAGGGCACGCCTGCCGTTATCGTTAGATTTACGTGTAGGAGATAACCAAGACACTGAACTGGGAGAACTGTTGGAGGACACAGGTGCTTCCCCAGAAGAATTCGTTATGCAGTCCTCCCTATCTACCGACTTGGAGCGCTTAATGGCAGATTTAACGCCGCAGCAGCGGGAGGTGTTAGCGCTGCGCTTTGGTCTGGCAGATGGACAAGCACTTACTCTGGCAAAAATAGGGGATCGCCTTAACATCAGCCGAGAACGGGTGCGGCAGATCGAGCGCGAAGCTTTAACTAAACTCCGTAAGCGCAAGGCCGATATGGATGAATACCTAGCTAGCTGAGGTGAGGACAATCCGGTGCTTTTGGTACGGTTCCGCCCACTTCAAGGCTAGAGTCAACTTGTTAGATTATGTGAAGAAGCAGTTAAAACAGTGAGCTGAATCACAGAAGTTATAGGCGGCTGTTGGAAACCAAAAAGTGGGAGCTACAGCTCAAACGGAGGAAAAAGGTGAACAACCAATCCAATCAAGTCTCAGAATTCTTTGATAAAGAGTCGGAAACCAGCAATTTGTTGTGGCACTACGTCCAATCTCTGAGTCCAGACGCAGTCACTCAACTCTCCAAGCCTACTTCTGCCGAAGTTTTTCAGGTAATGGAGCGCAATATCGTGGGGCTGTTGGGCAACCTACCTTCAGAACACTTCAATGTTACTGTGACAACAAACCGCGAAAATCTTGGTCGGCTTTTAGCATCTGCCATGATCAGCGGCTACTTCTTGCGTAACGCTGAACAGAGAATGAGCTTTGAAAAGTCTTTGCAATCGGCTGAGGCAAGCGACGCCCAACATGATTAGGTCACTGAAAAAGGGGTAAGGGATGAAGGTAAGGGAGTTTGAGGGCTATTTAATTGGCCCCAACTCCCTACCCGAAAGTATTGAACAAACGAATTATTTTTGTAATTAGGCACATTGCAAGAACAGGCAAAATGTTATTGTTCACGCAGTGTGGCTTTAAGTATAAGGTTTCCCCTCACTTCTCACCCCTCCTAATGAGTGAAATTCCCATACCTCATAAATTCATTGGCGTTGGTGTCATTTGGAACGACCAAGGACAGCTCTTAATAGACCGCCGCCGCCCGGAAGGGATACTGGGTGGCTTGTGGGAATTCCCTGGTGGCAAAATTGAGCCTGGCGAAACCGTTGAGGAGTGTATCAAACGGGAAATCCAGGAGGAATTGGGAATAGTTATTGAAGTAGGTAAGCACTTAATTACAATCGATTATACCTATACCCACTTGCGCGTTACGCTCACTGTACATCACTGCCGTCATCTTACGGGCTACCCGATGGCAATTGAATGTGATGAAGTACGCTGGGTTACGTTGGATGAGCTTGATCAGTATACCTTTCCGAAAGCTAACGAGAAAATTATCAACGTCTTAGCAGCAAAATAACTAATTTAAGTTGGGTAAACCGGCAGCGTAAAGTGAAAACACGCTCCGCTATTGGGGGCAGAATCGACCCAAATTTGACCGTAGTGCGCCCGGACAATTCGTTGACACAGGTATAAACCGATGCCATAGCCCTCTTCAGCTTCATCCCGTTGGAGCCGGAAATGCTCGTTAAAGATCTGCTCACGCTTATCTTCAGGAATGCCGGGGCCGGTATCACTAATACTGATCTGAACTTTCTGAGTTGTACGGTGGAGGCCAGAAACCCGAATAGTACCGCCTGGGGGGGTGTACTTGATGGCGTTTTCTAAAAGGTTCATTAGCACCTGCTGTACCCGTTCTGGATCAGCATAAACATGGGGTAAATCTTTGGGGATATCCGTTTCTATATGCTGAGATTTCGCTTGAAAGCAACGGCTCAGGTGATCGAGTACATTGTGGCAGAGTGCCCCTAGTTCCAGGTTTTGCGGCTGAATGTGTAATTCCGCGCTGGTGCTGCGGGCCACCTGTAGAAGATCTGTGATCATTTGGGCAATCGTACGAGTTTGGGTGCGGGCTTGTTTGAACAATTGCGATGTCAAAGCCGGTGTCAGGCGAACAACCACGCCTTTTTCTGGATTGTGGTTTAACTCCAAGGTTTCTATGGCAAGCCCCACAGCAGTTAAGGGATTGCGGAGATCATGCGCCAACATGCCGATGACCTGGTCTTTAAACTGTAGCTGCTCAAGCAGTTTCTCTTTTTCCCGTTCAAGGCGAAAAATTTCGTCTGTGAGTCGAATCACTTCTGCAGAATCGGCAATAGAACGAATCGAGGGTTCGGATGTAGAGACGCAATAACCCGTGTCCAGATCTGGTAAGCTATCGTGTAATTTCGAGTGGGCTTCTAGGGCTTGTTGCCACCGAGGCCACCAATTTTTCAGTTGGGCGATCAAATTACTACCAGCAAGTATCTGTCTAGGTTCTGGCTGGATTTTGATCAAGGCAGGAGTCGCCACTAATTTAAAGTGTTCCGCTAAATAGGGCTGTTCTCCCACATCTATAATCTGAAGTTCAAACGGGTAAACGGCCTGTAATTCTTTCAGGTAAAGGCGAATCCGCTGAACTTGTTGCCGGGAACTAGGACGTTCATCGAGAAACAGCAACATCTGAAGCGGTGCTTCAGACTGGAGGGGCTTTTCAGGAGAAACCTGCATGCAATCTTGTTTTAGCGCTAGGGACAAACAGGTGACGGTTTGAGGAGAGATAAATTACTGGCTGTTGCCAGTTGAAGTTGCTTCCTATTAAATTTAATATTTATTTTAAATTTTAGACACTCCCAAAAAGGGTCTTGACCCCTCCAATCAAGTCTGCGCTAGCGTAGGAATTGAAACTCGTTCTTTGATTTGCTGTGCTGCCCTATAGACACGCTGCTAGATTGGTTAGTCTAACTATTTTGCTGACCTCGTTGACGGCCTGTGCCAACAGTCAAACTGGCAAGACCCTTGAGCAAACCTTAAGAGCAGACCCCACACTGAAAGGCAACCCGATTACGGTTGGCCCTTCTAATGACAGCACCCAGCTAAACACGGCGATAGTTCCGTTACCAACTGATTTTCCAAAGGCTGAAATCCCCCTTTATCCCGGCGCTCGTCTAAAGGAAGTTACACAACCAACAGCTCAAGCCAACGGTAAATCTGCTAATCCAGCTACAGTTGGCGACGGTAAGCTGACTCGTTGGGTTAGTTCTGACCCGAGCAATTTAATCGAAAGCTTTTACCAAAAGCAGCTTCAGTCGAATAACTGGAAGATTTTGACCCAGCCAACTAATGAACAGCCAGGCACCATTCAGGCGCGTCGGAATAATTTGCAGGTGACCGTGTCGATTGCGGGGCAAAATCCACAAGCACTCACTGAATTCGTGATTCAATACGTCCTTAACAGCAGTGAAACAGTACAGGCTCCCATAGCTAATACTCCCCCCGCCGTCTCACCACAACCAGTAGCTCCAAATTCTACTGGCTCCGTGCCGCCCTCAGACGTTGCTACCCCGCCAGTTCAAACACCTGATACCAAAACACCCGTAGCTTCTGTTGCCGCATCTACTGAGGTCTTCACGGACCTCAACCAAGTACCGCAAGAACTGCATCGATACGTTGAAGACTTAGCAAAATTAGGTGCCTTGCCGCTGGAACCAGATGACTCCAAGAGCAATAAATCCGCTACGGAAACCCAGTTCGGCCCTAGTAAAACTGTCAGCCGCCGTGAATTTGCTCGTTGGCTTTTTACTGCCAACAATAAAATTCATGCTAATAGTCCAGCTCAACAAATCCACTTGGCATCTCAAACCGCTCAACCAGCTTTCCAGGATATACCGCCAACCGACCCCGATTTTCCGATAATTCAGGGATTAGCCGAGGCTGGTTTAATGCCCAGTCCTCTCTCTGGGGATTCCACAACAATCTTGTTTCGTCCCAATGCACCCCTGACGCGAGAGCAGATGATTCTCCAGAAAGTACCTTTAGATACACGCCATGCTCTGCCAAATGCTTCTGTGGATGCCGTAAAGCAAACTTGGGGCTTCCAGGACGCAGCTCGAATTGCACCTCAGGCGTTGCGAGCAGTATTGGCAGATTTCCAGAATGGTGAACAGTCAAATATCCGCCGAGTATTTGGCTACACGACGCTGTTCCAGCCCCAGAAACTAGTGACTCGTGCGGAGGCAGCTGCTGCTCTGTGGTACTTTGGCACTCAGGGCGAAGGGCTATCTGCTCAAGATGCGCTGCAGTTCAACAAACAACAGAGCCCACAATCAGCTACACCGACGCCCACACCATCAAGTTCTGCAAGTCAATCACCCTCAACGCCGTGAGTGGGGAGCAGGGAGTCCCTACTATCTCTTTGATCAGCTTGCTAGATATTGAGTTTGTATAGGTTGGGGTTTATACTACTCGACAAGTAAGCTTCATAGCTATTGTTAATACTGAAAAAAACTATGTTTTTTCAGCAAACGTTTGCAAGACTAGGCAGGGCTTTTGTCCTGAGTACATTACCCCTAACCCTGATCGCTAGTGTGCCTACAGCGGCAAAAGCGGCAGACTTATCGGCAAGGTTTGATAAGATTTATGTCTTTGGAGACAGCCTGTCCGATGATGGCAACGCTTTCAAAACCACAGGGCTTCCCCCAAGCCCATACTACAAAGGACGTTTTTCTAATGGCCCAGTTTGGGTGGAAGATCTTGCAGTTGCTCTGGGATTAAACCCTGATCCGACAACCAACTTCGCCTTTGGTGGTGCCAACACAGGGAGCGATAATACCCTTATTCCTGGTGTGCAGGGTTTACCAGGGTTGAAACAGCAGATCGATAGCTTTACAGCAACAAATCCTTCTGCTGACCCGAATGCGCTTTATATCGTGTGGTGCGGTGCCAATGATTACCTCAGCGGTCACGTCACTGCTCCTACTGTACCAGTCGAGAACCTGTCAGCGGAGGTGAGTTCGCTCGTCGCTGTCGGTGCTAAGAATATCATGGTGGTCAATTTGCCGGATTTAGGCAAGCTCCCAAGCACGCGTGGCACTAGTCAAACTTCCAATAGCCTCAACACTTTGACTAGTGCCCATAACTCGGACTTGACATCGACACTCAACTCTTTGAGGCAGAACTCCGGCGCTAACCTCATCACTCTCGATGTTAATTCCCTATTTAATCGGGCGATCGCCGATCCAGGAGAATTTGGTTTCACGAATGTGACTGACTCTTGCCTGAGCGATTCTGTTGCGTGTACTGCTAACCCAAACAAGTTTTTGTTCTGGGATAACATTCATCCGACAGCTGCTGGCCATGAGCTAGTTGCAGACTTAGCCTTTTCAACCCTGGAGCCTGCGGCTGTCCCGGAACCTGCTGATGGATTAGGTATATTGGCACTTGGTGCTTTAGGTGCAGTTGAGGTGTACAAGCGTAAACAGAAAAAACGATGTCAGACTACGACCGCCTGTTCAAAACTATTGAAGAGTTAGTGCTGCACCATTCCCCTAGTGGTGCAGAGGCGGAAATTGACCAGTTGTTGATGAGTCGGTTTACCGCACTGGGAGTGGACGTCTGGCAGGACCCTGCCGGTAACATCATTGCTAAGATTGCGGGTCGTAATTCTGCCGGTGCCATTGCTATCACTGCACACAAAGATGAAATTGGTGCCATTGTCAAAACGATAGGTGCTGCAGGTCGAATTGAAGTCCGCAAGCTAGGCGGTTCATTCCCATGGGTTTATGGCGAAGGAGTCGTCGATTTACTGGGAGATCACCAAACCATCAGCGGTATTCTCAGCTTTGGCTCACGCCACGTCTCCCACGAATCGCCCCAAAAGGTTCAGCAGGAAGACGCTCCTGTGCAGTGGGAAAATGCCTGGATTGAAACTAAATGCACATCAGAAGAACTAGAGGCGGCTGGCATCCGACCGGGAACCCGCATGGTTGTCGGCAAACATCGTAAGCGCCCAGTGCTGTTAAAGGATCATATTGCTAGTTACACCCTCGACAATAAAGCTTCTGTTGCCATTCTGTTAGCACTGGCTGAAAACTTGAAGCCGGTGGTCGATACCTATTTGGTAGCTTCAGCTAAGGAGGAAGTAGGGGCGGTTGGGGCGCTCTACTTTAGCCAACAGCAGCGATTGGATGCTTTGATTGCTCTAGAAATTTGCCCTTTGGCCCCCGAATACCCAATTGAATCTGGGGCCGCGCCGGTGATTCTTTCCCAGGATGGTTATGGGATCTATGACGAGACGTTGAATGGGCAACTAAGACAGGCAGCCCAGCAACTGGGAATGGCAGTGCAGTTGGCAACGCTGAGTGGATTTGGTAGCGATGCCTCGATCGCGATGAAGTTCGGTCATGTCCCCCGTGCCGCGTGTTTGAGTTTCCCAACACAGAACACCCATGGGTATGAGATTGCTCATTTGGGTGCGATCGCCAACTGCATCAAGTTGCTCCACGCCTTCTGCGAAACCGAGTTTGAGTAACGAACTTTAAACCACTTCGGCTAAAGCCCCGCTATTTCCTACAATAAGAGCAGAGAACTTCATAAGAGATATCAGCTGAAGATGCCCAAAAACGTTGCCGGCGCCATGAGCCATGACCCAGTTGTTGTACGGCCCGAAACGCCTCTCAAGGAAGCCATCAAGATTCTGGCAGAGCGACATTTCAGCGGTCTTCCCGTTGTTGACGACGCTGGTCAATTAATCGGCATTATCTCTGAGACTGACTTAATGTGGCAGGAAACTGGAGTAACTCCTCCGGCCTATATCAATTTTCTCGACAGCGTTATCTTTTTAAAAAATCCCGCTACATATGAGCGTGATCTCCACAAGGCACTGGGGCAAACAGTTGGGGAAGTGATGAGTAGTGACCCGATCAGTGTTTCCCCTGATAAATCATTAAAAGAGGCAGCCCAACTGATGCACGATAAAAAAGTTCACCGCTTGCCAGTACTTGACGCTGCCGGGCATGTCGTTGGCATTCTTACCCGTGGAGACATTATTCGAGCTATGGCAGCAAGCCAAGAGTAGTATTTATGAGCATTACCCCTGAGTCTGTGAAGGAATTGCTCAGTTCAGAGGATTTGGGTGATCGCTTGCGAGCGGTTAATCAAATCCGCGAACTGGAACCTAAGATCGCGTTTGAGCTGGCTTTAGCTGCCATCAATGATGGCAATGCTCGCGTCCGCTACTCTGCCGTTAGCCAAATGGACACCTTGGGTGGACAGGATTTAGCAACCGCTTTGAATGTGTTGCGCGATCGCCTCCTCAACGACCCCGAAGCCGACGTGCAGGCAGCAGCGGCAGACTGCTTAGGCGCTCTGAAATTAACTGAAGCTTTTGAAGACTTGCTGCAAGTCTACCACTCCACTCCTGAATGGCTGGTTCAGTTCAGTATCATCGCCACCTTAGGAGAGTTAGGCGATCCGCGATCGTTTGAGCTACTCCAAGAAGCGCTAGCCTCTGGGAATGACTTGATAAAAACTGCTGCCATTAGTTCCCTCGGCGAGTTGGGAGACATGCGGGCAATTTCGCTTTTGGTTCCCTATGCAACCAATCCAGATTGGCAAATTCGTTACCGACTGGTGCAAGCCCTGAATCGCCTCGGTGGTCCCGAAGCCCACTCTGCACTAGAGACACTGGCAAATGATGAGGTAGAAGCAGTGGCTCAGGAGGCCAGGGACTGTTTAAAATCAAGTTGAGCCATCTCATCTAGACTTGTTCCCCCCGGCTCAGTATCTAGGAGAAATCTCCATGTATGCACTCATTTCACGCGAAAAGACTCAGCTAGTGCCGGGAATGGTTGTGCGAATGCCAGGTTCTTGGCAGGACTATCAGACGCTATGCAATAGCCGAGGAGATTCATCGCTGCCTCGAATCAAGTACCGTTCTAGAGAAATTCTGCTGATGTCTCCGCTTCCCAAGCATGGACGAGATGCAAACATTTTGGCTGATGTGGTGAAGGTGTTATTGGATTTTCAGGCTCGCAACTACGAAGCTTTTACGCCGATCACAATGGAGTTGCCAGAAGAGGGGGGGATTGAGCCAGATTACTGTTTTTATATTGACAATTGGCAGGCAGTAGTTGGGCGAGATCAATTGCAGTGGGGCACTGACCCATCGCCCGATTTGGTAATTGAAATTGATGTAACGACCTACACTGATGCTAATGATTACTTCTTATACCGAGTGCCGGAAGTCTGGTTGCTAAAAAGAAACCAACTCAGCATTTATAGTTCACAGGAAAGTGAGTACAAAATGCAAGCCACTAGCCGTTACTTCCCGGAAGTTGATTTGCAGTCGCTCGTGACTGAATGTTTAAAAGCGGCAAGTGAACGGGGCACAGGAGTCGTCATTCGAGAACTGCGCCAACGTTTATCTACCAATGCGGGTTGATAACTGACTTATAGATGGAGGCCCATTCCTAGTTAACACAACCACATTCGGCGGCTCGTCGAAAAGTCAAACACTCATAGAATACCTACATTTCTCAGGCTCGCCCACAGATAATTTCAACTCAATATCAATTTAATAATCTTTATAAAAACAGTGAAAATCAGATTTAGAGATCCTCTTATGATGACTGAAAATAAAACAAAAAACAAGATTATTAAGGCAGCGCAAGGAGCAAGAACAAGAAATAACTTATTTGCTGTTTGAGTGAGGTTAGCAATATCTATGCCAAGCCAATACACAACATCGGCAGGCAGAGTTTTAAACAAATTTATGCCTTCCTCATAACTCAAAAAAGCTATAGCATAAGGTACTAAAGCCATTAAGAAATATATTCCAACCATGAATATCAGGACTTCTCTTCTAAATGCTAAGCTTGTTAATGAATAAATGGTCAAAGCCAATAAAAAAACAGTGCTTGGCATTGGGTTTAGCAGCAATCTTGGATAATGACTAAAAATCGCGCAAGACAGCGCTATACAGCTTAGCTTGATAAACACATTGCGTTCAAGCTGACTAACAAGAGATTTGCCTATTACATTTGAATCGCTTTCCCTCGCCCATCTCAATAATTTTCCTCTATATCTTCGCAGATTAAAATATTTGAGTTTCCGTATAAATGCTCTGATCGAACACTTTGCCTTTCTTTTAAAAGGAATTAGGCATAAGGCGGCAATGCCTAAGAGCAGAACCCATTGAATGAATGTAAGGTTTACAAAGAACTGGAGAATTTCCAGCCTGAAAAGAAATAAGACAGGGAATATCCAAGGCAAAAAACGCATCATGCAACCCTCCTAGCCTAATACAATCGAGTTAAGACATTGATTCACCAGCTTTATGCCTAACGCTAAGGCACAAAGGTGAAAAACTAGAGAAGAAAATTTGTATAAAGTAATACCTTATAAGTTTTTTCTGGGCCGGATTGCCTCCTAGCCCACCCATGGAAATATCAACTTAACACCCAAAATCTGACCGATAACCTCGAAGTTCCACCCTCACCGATGATTTTGTTAGGCGTTTTCTCGGTTTCTCTTATTCCTTCTACACTAAACCTCGTTTAAAGAAAGACGCCGCTCAGAATCGTTAAAACAATCGTTAAAACATCTGATTATACAGAAAGTTTCAATCTATTTCCCCAAGGCGAACGCCCCTGTAGAGTGCCACAATAGGAAGAACTCGTCATTATTATCTATCAATCCTATGCAAGTCAAAGAGTTGACCATCGAAGAACTCAAGCTTTTGATCCAAGAAACTGTTGCCGAGACGATTACATCTCTGCTGATTGACCCTGATGAAGGCAAACAAGTGAAGCCAGAGGTGAAGCAGCAACTACTTGGCTCTCTACAACGCACTCAAGCTGGAGAACGTGGAATCCCGGCTGAGGAGGTAGCGAAAAAACTAGGCTTAAACTGGTAGTGAGCTATCGCGTTGAATTCACAGTAGAAGCAACTGCCGGTGTTTATGGTCACTCCGAAAATGGCCTTAGCCGCAGCCCCTCAGGTCGAATTTCGGATTGAGAATGGTCGCCTTGTTAAGGCCACAAGCTTTCCAGGCGATCAACATGCTGCCGATGCTTTCTAATTACGAGTTTATCCACTAAAACCATCGCCTGATGACTGGCTCAACAAATTCATAGCCCTATCAGACAGAAGAAACAAAGTGAGATATGAAACAGCCTATAACAGTCCAGCAGCATCCTAGACTAGGTATAGAAGTACTGCAAGGTTGCTCTCTAATGCAACTTACAGATCAACAGGTAGATGAATTTAAGAGATCTCTTTGGGAACATGGTGTTGTTGTTGTTCGACAGCAACGTCTGACTGCATCACAGTTAAAGAAATTTGCTTCCCAGACTTTTGGTGATTCAATTGGTCTAAACCCTAAGCCCCTCGACCCTGAAATTGGACCAAATTTACAAAGTTCAGGTGTAGCTGTTTTAGGAAATCCTAAAGGACATTCTCAGGAAATAGTGGGAAAGATTGCTTGGCAATGGCATCATGACAAAGACCATCTCCCAAAAACAGAAGGACTAGACATGAATGCTCTATATGTAGTGATGCTTCATGGAGTGGAAATACCTCAAGAAGGAGTTGATGGACAACCTCACACCACACAATTCCTTGACATGGTAGAAGCATACAACAACCTTGAATCGGAGCATCAGCAGCAATTAGAGCAAATCTCTCTGTATCATCTATCACCATCTTCTCAAAAGCCAGGGGTCAATGTTCCGATGAAATTGCATTCAATCGTATCAACCCACAAAGTGACTGGACGCAAAGGACTATATCTTGGTTCAGAGACATCAATTCCAGTTGGTATGGAGGAATTACCAGAATCAGCCAGAAAGTTTTGGCAGGAACTGTTCGGGACTGTTCTTAGGCGCACACCAGTTTACGCTCATGTTTGGCAACAGGGCGATATTGTCTTTTGGGATAATTCGCAAGTCATGCACACAGGCACTCCCTATGACCCCTCGAAGTGTAGGCGCATTGCTTTACGGGTGGGAGTTGTAGATAGGACTTACGCATTGTCAAGTTAGGGAATCTAGATGGGAGTCGGTAAAGCTTCCAGAAAGATTGAACTCAGCAGCAGCAACTAACTCCTAGTGCTGCTTTTGCCGATGCCACACGGCAAGAAATTTGTTTGCCTGACTATGCTAAGCGAGTCCGTGTTATGCTTCCTTGCTACTTATACCCCTCTAAGCGGAAACTGGACACCTCATTAAAAATACAGTTAAAATATTATGCTTTGTAGTTGGAATTGATAGGATTAAAATCAAGGAATATGAAAGAACACATAATGTTTGTTTCACTTCCTCTGCTGGGACATACAAATCAAATGATTGCGTTGGCTCAAGAATTGGTGGATCGAGGATATAAAGTCAGCTTTGTAATTTCTGAAGTAGCAAAGGAATGGGTGGAACGTACTGGTGCAGATTTTATTCCTTGGAATCCAAGTTTAGAAACAAGTGATGAAAGTAACAATCACTATAAGTATTCTATTTGGCATCAAGTTTCTAGGGAACAAAGTAGTTGGCGTGGGGAAAAAATGATGTTAAAACAGCTCATTAAGGCTTACGTCTCCATGTATAAAACTTTAGAGCCTATTTTTAGTAAATATAGACCAGATATTATACTAGTTGATCGTGCTGTGATTCCAGCAATGGACTTAGCTTGGCAGATGAACTTACCATGCATTATTCAAAGCCGTTTTTGTAACCGTTCAGGGGGAGTCAGAGTGGGGATGAGTAATCGGGAAGAGAGTCTGATAAACTGACAGGCATGAAGGATGAGCAGAAACCCGCTAGAAAGCCAGAGATTCCCAAACAGGATTGGGAAC
>JAABUQ010005881.1_pt1 | contig 19108 bp, 28 predicted proteins | sample 5560001 | NCBI WGS metagenome assembly JAABUQ01 (sample SAMN10711888, study PRJNA513371) | rock metagenome | isolation source: Antarctica rocks | place: Antarctica: Victoria Land, Finger Mt nord | collected 2015-12-18
CGGGAGGGTGCTGGGGTGGGGGGAGCTGTGTCGGGATTGGGGGTTTGATTAGGGGCGGAGGAAGGGAGGGGGAGGGGGTGGTATATAAGTGGTGGGAGAGGGAGCTGGGGGGTTTTTTGGGGTAGATGTTCTAATTTCGAGACGATTGTATATTTCTGGTGTAGATAGTTGGCATGGCAATATTCCCCCTTGACCTCGTAGAGGTTCGACTTGTGTCTTCCTCACCTGCGACTGATGCCAGATTGGAAAGGCACAGCTGTTGGATTACGGTGCGCGTGCTGGTCACGTCCTCGGGGTAGAAGTCTAGATGAATCACCAGTCAGGAACCGGGTGGAAGGATCTTTTCAGCTAGGTCAAATCTTGCTATCGCCATCCACATCCCAAGAACCCATCCGTACCCCTCCCAAACGCCCAGTAACACCTCGCTGTCGTGTCGGAGAAAACTCTAGATCTGCTCCAAAAACCCCCCCTCCCACTTCTCCCCCGCCATATCCCCCAAATCAACCACCTCGCCCCTCTTAAGCGCGTCCACAATCATCCCCATCCTCAGCGGACAGTTCGCACTGTACTTGCACATCCTGTCGCAGCGCCAGAAGCTGTCGTGGCGATCCGTGCTGCCGTAGACATCCACCGCGAGCACAAACACCACCAACCCCGTCGTGGTGGAGATGAGAGTCCGCGAGCTCAGACTGTCCGCTAAGGGGAGGCAGAGCAGGATGGTAGCGACCGCGGCGCGCAAAGGGAGGCGGTAGCGTTTCCCCAGCCGCTGGCCGTCGAATTCCTTGTGCACGTGCGAGAGCGAGATGAGCGACATGGAGAAGAGGGCTACGCTCAGGCCGCCGCAGTAATACCATCTTAACCCCTGATTGAGCTCGGGTGTTGATTTGGCACCGTAGGCTTCGGTTAGGTCTTCGATGTTCGCGTCGCGGCAGTCCGTGGCCAGCACCAGCCGCGATAGAGAGGCGGACGCGAGGACGTAGCCCATGATGAAGGGGATGTGGGCAGTGACCCAAAGGAAAGCAGACATATAGTGTCGGCGGATGGCGTGGGTGTGCAGGTTCCACGCGTCGATCTCAAAGTACAGCCAGTTGAAGCTGAAAGCTTGGATGAGCCCTAGGACGGCTTTGCCGAAGAAGGCGTTGATGCCAAAAGGAGCTTTATTTTGGAAGAGCAGGGCGAGGACGGAGTAGCCGAAGACTAGGGTGACGAAAGCATTGGTGCGCTCGGTCTTGTGCTCGATGTTGATGGCGGGGAAGAAGTCGAACCATTTCAGTTTGGAGGCCAGGACGGGGCGTTCTTTGTCGATCCAGCGTTTGATAAAAACGATGAAGAAGGCGGCGAAGAGGTCGAGTATCAGGGCGGGCCAGATGAGCGCGCTGCGAAGGGGGTAGGAGAGTTGGATGCTGGAAATCCAGAGGGCGCCAGGGATAAGGACGCAGATGAAGTTGAGGAGCATGTAGCCGCGCACCATGGGGATGAGGTAGCCGATCCAGATATAGTAGACTGCGTTGAAAAAGCGCTGTGCAAGGAAGAAGGCTATCAGTTGTATCCAGGTGGTTTCGAACGCTTGGGCAATATTGAGGGTGTAGCCGAAGAGGCAGATCATGATGAAGAGGACGCTGATGCGTTGGCAGATGTCGTCCACTTCGAACCAGCTGATGACGAGGGTGAGGTCGCTCCACATTTTCCAGCCGAGGGTGAAGGTGATGACGAATTTGACCAGGGAATAGCCCGTTGGGCTCTCGGCTGCGCTGTCGCCAATGACGCCAATGATTCCAACGTAGAGCAAGTCTACAAAGAGCTCGAAGGAGGCAACTTCCTCCACCTCGGAGGCTCGCCAGAGGAGACCCTTATGGAAGTATTGACGGACGACTGGCTTCCTCCAGAATTTAAGCGACTGGCCATTACGGCGTTCGGCATCCCAGTCTCGCTTCTCATGGTCACCAGATATAGAGCTGGCAGAGGAACTGGGCTCTCGAGTTCGTATGTGGGCGTCGTAGCCAAACTTCGAGAAGTTCGCATCCAAGGCGACCCCATGGTCGGTCAACATGTGTAGTTCACCCGACATGATATCCAGCTCCGCCTTTACATGTTCGATTTCGTCGTAGATATGTCCATGCTGGTTCCGCAGATCGGTTCGCCGTCGTTCATGGTGGGCATGTATTTCTCGGACGGCGTCGAGCTTCGATGTGTCAGCAAATACCTTGTGCTATTTTGGATCTGCGACCTACATGCTCGGGGGATCCATTGATATATACATCGAAGTTCTCATCTGATTCGATTTTGGACAAGGTACGCCCTAACCGTACATGCTCTTCGGGTGTTGCAGCGATATGTACTCTTCTACCATTCGGTCTCAATAGCTTTTTTAACCGTCTGCCATGGTGGCCATGAAAAGTTGGTGTTTCGTGGCCCGTCGTGGGAGTGGAAGCCATCATGTAGGAAGAAGCGGTAGTCTGGGGGGAGGAGGTTCACGAAAGGCGCAGGCGTTTTTGCATGAGTGAAGTCAATTTTAGAGAGATCAGGCACATCTGGTATGTAAGTAAGTGTGGGACGGTGCCCTTGGCACACGCCCTTGGCAGCTCTTGGGAAAGAACCTGCCGTTGGGGCAGAAGGACAATCAATACAATATTTGATTCTAGACTCTAGCTGAGTAATCGCTTGGTCACTCAACTATGCTTTCAATATCAAGAACACCCTCCTTTGCACAGACCTAACTCAATGTCCATCTGTCTACTTGGATACTTTGATTATTTCGCAAACATTTCAGCTTGACGATCCTGATGTGAAATGTTCCGATGTATCTTGACGTTCAGTCACAAGAAGTCCAAATGACCCTTTCTGAATGGTGGGTAGCGTTACACCTTGCTCTCATTCTTCTCCACTAGATCTCCCACTCCCAACCCTCTCCCCAGCTTCACCTTCCGCTTCTTCTTCCCCTCCTTCTTACCTTCTTCTTTCTTGCCCGCCTCACCGACCTCCTCGCCCTCGTCCCCATACGTTTCCTCCAGCTGATCCTTGATAAACTCCAAATTCATCTTCATACTATACGCATCCTCCCCATCGGCATAGTATTTCGCCTCCACCTTCTCCACTTCAAAGCCTAATGTGTCTCGATATAATCGGAGCGCGGCGACGTTCGACATGCGGACGTGGAGAGAAACATATTGAGCGCCATATGTTTCTACCATTGCTCGTTCTGCTCACGTACAGTAATCAGCGAAACGATACCAATGCCAGCACCAATGGCCACTCACGACTCTGCCTCATTAGCTTCTCTGCCAATCCTAGTCTCCTGTGCGTGCGCATCACACTCAGACTCGTAATGTGCCCATGCTGTATTCCATTCACAGGCTCCTCCTCCATTTTCGCCAACACATAGCCGACTATTTTCGGGGGGTCGTAGGGAGTTTTCTTGGGTCGAGAGACATCGACGGCAACGTAGGATAGCTGTGGCCAGGAGAGGGCGTGGTAGAGGTAATATTTTAAGAAATAGTTTTCGGGAAGATTGGTGATGTTTGTGGACTGCACATGAGGGATGTCGGAGGGAAGGAGGACGCGGATGTCCATAGATGGGATGGGAGAGTGTGGATAGGAGATGATTGGAGCTCTCGGTGGGGTTGCGTAAGCTCAGATTTGTTGTTGCTCTTGTCCATGGGGGTCAAATGGTCTTTGGTATTTCTCGACCAAGACCGAGGGACCCAGGGGACGCAGAAAAAACAGGCGCTAGAACAGACAGCAGCCGAAGTTTAGCCATCCGCAGGCTGCAACATTTCCCCTTTTGAGCTCCCCCTCTTTTTCCTCCATTTCCTGCAATTTACAGTCAACAATATTGCATCTCAAGAATCAATTGGACGCCAATAGAGTCTTCTGATACCGGTGATGACGACTCAAAACAAAAATCGACCTCGAATGCTTTGAATATGACCACGAGGCTGACGTGGAGACGAAGCTGAGAGAGATAAACCCGAATTGCTGCCTCACCACCTTTACCTTTCTTAATCTATAAAGTACTCGAGCAATCGCATTTCATCTCTCTTGATTTCAAGTCTTCTGTATTGGTCTGAAACGCTTGATAAATTTTGTTTACTCTATCTCCTATACTTCCGTGATACATCGAACTCTCGCACTCAAGTAAGATGCTAGTCCCAAATACACCCGATGCCGATGACCTCCCACCCCCTCCATACACACCTCAAGATCCACTAGAGGCTCATGCACATACAACACCTGCTCAAACTAGTCAGACCAGCCTACGAGGAGGTTACATGCGTCCAGCAGTACGCTCGGATGCATCATCAACCGTGTCACACATCTCCTCGGTAGCCACGATAAGGGATGCCCACGGGAATAACGGAGAAGCACCTCTCCAAAACGCTGGAATGTACCAAAGTCTCATCGAGCATAGAATCCCGTTCAAATCGGACACAATTCGCAACGACATTGAATTCCCTCGGCCTGTTGAGACGTATGTAAATAGAGATGTGTCCACGTCAGATTGGTCTACATTTGTCTATGATCTCGGCTTTGGTGAGAAATCTGCAGACCATTCAGAAGAGACGAGACGACTTGCCGATCCGACCAGACCAGAGCGCCGACGAAAGATCCAAGCCACTATCGCCGAATGGAATGAGATCTTCTTTGGACCTCGACTGATCCGTGTTATCGCCGACTTCGAGTCAAGAAACAATTTGCATGAGATGGGCTCTTCATCAGCCACACGAGATGCATCTTCTTATAGAGAGCCTCTGACTCTGAGGTTATCCCAATCTAGGCAAATTTCCCATTCCCATCTTGGTGCGGACCCCTATTTTCCCTCCACCCAACCTGAGCAGGAGGATACAATTTCCAAGCGTCTCAGACGCCGTTCTTCTTCGACATCCTCGTCATCGTCTTCCTCGTCGGAATCCTCCGTCGGCTCTATCAGCTCGAAAGACATCGAAGGCGTAGACATGAACCAAGTCGGTCCCCGCCTAAATGCCTTTCGCCAAGGCCCCGCAAACAAGAAAGACCTCCGCTCGTGGGTACGCCAATTCAAGAGCGATCTCCGCTCCCAGCGGCACGACCTCTCTTTGGAAGACCGCAAAAACCTGAAAAAGAATTATAAAGAGCAAAAGAAACAGCTCAAGAAGGAAGTCAAATCAATCGTCAAAGTTGCCAAAGCCGACCGCAAAGCGGACAAGAAAGCACGCCGGTCGGAGAGGCGTTGCGATCGTGATGGTAAACGAGCGGAGCGACATGCAATGAGACACGCAAACCACGGACACCATGGACATGGTCGACATGAAGAGCATCATAGTGCTCGGCGAGGACGACATCAAGGCCACCACCAAGGCCACCATCCCCAAACCACATGGGTCACTAATCAAGCCTACAACGTACCTCATAACACCCAAACCACAGGCACCATCCCCCCCCGCCCCAACTACAACACCACCCCACCGACCTACCCCCCCTCCCCCTCCCCCCAAAACCTAAACTCGCAATACTACCCCCGCGAAAACACCCCTCAACCCCTCTCCCAAGAATACCTCTCCGCGGCCCGCGTGCGCGCTCGCTCGCTTGCTCAATCTACCCCCTCCCCCCTCCTACCTCGCCAAACCCCCCCCGCAACCTACGCCGCTGAAGCCTCAGCCCGCGCCACCGAAGCCGAAGCTTGCGCCCAAGCTCGCGCCAGCCAGGCAGAAGAGCGGGCGGCTCTTCGAGCCGAGGAAGCGGAGGCGAGAGCAAGGGAGGCGGACAGGAGGGGTGATGCGAGGAGTAAGGAGGCAAGGCTGAGGGGCGTGACGGCCGAGAGGAGGGCTGGTGATCAGGCGAGGGAGGCGGGGAGGAGAGTTGGGAGCTGAGTCCAAGCTGAGTGAGAAGAGGCACTGAGGAGGCTTTTTGGGTTGGGGGGGGGGGTTTGGGCAAATTAGTTTAGGAGACGAGGGGGAGGTGGCGAGGAGGGGTCCACGTGCTTTGAAGGTGGCCGGATCGGTGGGGATGCGCCGTTTTCATGACTTGTTTCATACGGCGTTTCTTGGCTGCGTTGAATGTCTGCATTATGATTTCCACATTCCTTCCTTCCAGCCCGCATCTTGCCATGTTGTAAACTTCAATTCCCCACACCACAACTACCTTCAGACTAAATCCCGCAATTCCAGCACCCGCTCCTCCGCCTTTCCACCTTGCCTAGCTAAGCTACCCCGAACTGCTCCGTGTTCTGCAGAATTTCTACATCCGAGATCCGTGGGGTTTGGATGGGAGGGTGGGTTTGAAGGGTTTGAAGGGGAGGGGAGTTTGAGTTGAAGGGGTGGTGGGGTCTCAGGGAGGGGTCTGAAGTGTTTTGTTGCGGGGGGAGGGGTTGTGGAGGGAGGAGAGTTGGTTAGGTCAATGCGGTGATGCTTTTTTCGTTTGGGATGGGAGTAGGAATCAGAAGATGTGCGAATCGGGGAAGGGAGACGGGGATCTGAAGGAGCCAGAGATGTTCATGAACGTCTTTCCATTTCGTGTACGGAATACTTTCTCTACACCCCGTAGATGCGGGCCACAATGTCCTTATCCGTTCAATGCGTTGCCCGAGCGCCGTCTCGACATGCTGATGGAGAGAAAGCGGGAAGAGAAGAGAAGATGTCGTCGCTGCACCAAGCCCACTGGGTTGGTAAAAAGTCCACAGTAGTTCTTCGCCTCATTTATGGTCACGAGTATTGCCGAGTCCACATCCGAACAGAGCGACCACACTACAGCTACCTCCCCGCCCCTGCCTTCACCTTTTGGTTTCACGTCTAACAACTTGACCCGTTGCCACATCCCTGCGCAGGCGGAGACTTGTAGATGGGCCCAGTGGTGAAATGCCAAGTAGCGCCGTTAGTGAGCCTGGTACCGGCTTCATTATTGGTGAAGTAATTCCAGGCATGCTGGGACAAATCCACGGCTTGGCCGTCGCAGCCCATGCATTTGTCCGTGAGCATGACGTCCAGAGTTTTGCCGTTGATGGTGATGGCGGCCATGCGGCCACAGTAGGTATTTTTGTGGCCGCCGTCGCCGTCGTTGGAGATGGATTCACCCATCATGACTGGAGGGTTGGTGTTAGTTTTGGGAACTGCTTTGGAAGGAGGAAGGGGAGCTTACCGTGAGGGAGGGCGAAGAAGTCTTGGCTGTTGGTGTCGTTGGTCCAACCGCACGCTCCGCCGCCGCCGGTGAAGATGGTGGCGTCGCCCTGGCAGGTACCGCCGATTTGACCACAGGAACCGCCGCTGCTGGTCACTGGTGCTGCCGAGGTTGTGGGGGCTACGGGGGCTGCGGCGGACGTAGGCTGTTGCTGTTGCTGGGGGGCAGGGCTTGTAGCCTGCTGCTGTTGTTGGGGGGCAGAGCTTGGTGGCTGCTGTTGAGGTTGTGGTGATGGGGATGGGTTTCCTCCAGGTCCTGGGCCGTTGGGATCGACATTCTTGATCTGGTCGTTGGCGTGGTAGTTTGGAGTGCCAGCGCTCGAGGTAGGTGCAGCGTTTGAGGTGGGTCGAGAATCACTGCCACCGCTAGTGGGGGATGGACCGTAGATGGTAACGGTCACGTCGATGGTGGTAGTCACGTCAACGACCGAGGTCGTTGTCGTGTATTCCCTCTTCGCGAGAGCTCTCTTCTCGTGCAGTTTGAGGTGAGCAGCGTGAGGTTGGGCGTACGCATACGCGAAGATAGCACCGAGTGTGAAAATAGTGAATTGCTTCATATCTGCTGTAGATCTTGTCGATGTAGTAGAAAATATCCTAGAAAACGAGGAGTCGGCTTAAAAATGTAGACGACAGACGATTGTGTGATCGACTCGCGACTTTGATATCTGTTGACCGTGTTTGTTTTGATTTGTACCGTCTATGTTCAAGGTTCTTCTGGGTGGAGTCTTGGGCGAACTTTTCGGGGGAGGTCTGGAAGCAGTACGGAGCGGCAATGATGGTGGATGGTTTCTTTCAAAGAATGAACGGACGCCTATCACTAGGACGAAGCTGATGATGCGAAACGAAGGTTATGGGTATGAAAGTCGAAGGAAAAGACAGGCTTGATCACAGATCAAGAGGAGAAGTTGGTGGATGAAGATACAAAAGGAATCAAAGGAACAAAGGCTGAATAGATAGGTATGTACCTAATTGAAGGGGCAGGCATTCAGGGATGTGAGGGGTACGAATTTAGGGGCATTCAGGCGAGCTCCAGCCTCAGGGGAAGGCGTCGGGAGTGGCCACCCCCCCCTGGAGCGTTGCACTACGGTGGGTAAGCTAGACGCCTACAGCTGCCAATCACAACAATGAAACAGTAATACCTGCGTATACCCGTCGGAAGCTCGCAAAGTCAGCCAGTTGCCAGTCCGCCAGCTGCGGCGGTACATTTACTCATCTCTCCAATCTGATTTGTTGGCCCATCATGAAACACGAAAAGTCTGGACAGAACACACCTTCTTGTCCGACGGTGCGTAAAAGTCCGTTAGGTGGGAAAAAGAACTAGGAAGCTTACGTTCACGATCAAAGCTCCAAAGGGCAGCCCTGATGGACGTCGTCGTGACACGGCAAAATGTACTTTTGTAATTATTACTTCACTTTAGCTCAAGGATAAAGAAAAACCATGAGGCTTCTGCTGGATAATTCACAACAGGCCTTTGTTTGTTTGTACCTTATTACGGTGCATACGGTGCATAGCCGTGAATTAGAATTGATGTTTGGTTTGGTTGGTTTGGGTCGGTGTTTCAAGTTGAATCCTTGTTGTTCGTACAGAGACTGTGACTAACTGCTCTGGGTAACTTCCTTTGCTGAGTGAGCACTGTTGAACCTCGCCACCTTTCTGTGTTCGGTAGAGTATGGGCGACTTGCTCCTCTTCTAATACGGACTCAGTAGAAAAGAAACCTTCCATTTGGGCTGACATTTCATCTCACAGGAATTTTTATGCATGATCTACATAATTCCAAGCGTCTCTTTATCGTGGCGATTTGTTGGAGTAGTCGTCCTGTGGCAAAACCTGGGATTACCGTCGGCGGAAAGGTTCTGAAAGGATATGCTCCATTTTCTACTTGGCCTTTGTGGGTGGCCTTTGTGAGGTTGCAACCCCAGGAATGTATCAACTTGAAACTCTCATCAATGCGATACCAATTTGCGCAATGGCAGGATTTGCAATTACAAACCAAATCCATCTGAAAGGAATAGGAAGGAGTAGAGGGGCTTGGTTCGGCTTCAAGGAGGATTCTGTTATAGACTCCATTGGATGGCCGAGAGGCAGGGCCCTCGCGCAATCAGCGGGAGACTGTAGTGGATGGATTCAATCTTGTTGAGCATCCACTGCTCCAACTCATTCACATCTCCCGCAATCAGCGGTTTAAGCTAAGAAGGCCGTCCACATATTGCCTCGCATCTATCCCTATTCCCTCTGCCAACTTAGTCGGGCCCCATCCACCACCTGTGCTCGGTCCGCTCACATCCCTACCAAATCTACTGGTATTCCTGGTGGTAGGAGCAATGTAATCGCTCGCCTTTCGGATGAGAAAGGCTTCCCTGTAGCTATCGCTGTGGGCGTAGGATATGTTCATCGGATGAGGCAGACGCATCCAGACGACCCACCAGCCACGATTGGTCTTGCACGTCTGCTCAAGCTCCGAGGTATGTCGCTGGGTCGAGGCGTGGGTGTTCAAGATCTGCGAATGAACGCTCAGAGATTCAATTCGAGTCCATCCTGTTGGGGAATCAGCTGGGCCAGTGCCTGGGTCGGGGATGTTGGGTATCGTTGTGTGCACGGTCAATCTTGCGGGGTCGTAGACGAGGTCCCAGATAGGTTGAGAGCTTTTGTTGGGAGCAGTACTCTTTGGAGATGCGGCTGCCCAGAGGCGCTCCGATATTTTCTTGGGTGATGTGCTTGTCAGGAGTGGGCGCTGAAGTGGACCGAATTGGTGGTGGAGAGAGCGATAAAAGGAGGGGATTGCCAATGCGTCGGTCTGCTGTTCGAAAAGGAAGGTAAAGATAAAGGGCTGTCGCACATAGACGATGACTCGCAGTCGATCGTAGTAGACTTGATCCACCGCGGGGTCGTTATGTTCCCCGGAAAGCTTCTCTTTGAGCCTCTCAATGTACACGTGTCTCATGATAATTCTGCTGTTGAAAGTTTTGGCCTCTGCCTGGCCTCCATTGTCTGGCCCTGTTTCAGGATCCTCCTCGGCTTCATCCTCGCCATCCTCTTCAAGGTCTTCCAAGAGTCCAACGAGAAAATGACCGCCTGACTCCTCCTGCTCTTGGGAGGAGACAGAATACCCAGATTTGATGACCTGCGAGTCGCCTTCTTGACGGAGACTGGAGACTCGTTGATTGGTGGCAGGTCGCTCAGATGGTATCCCCCAGCTCGATCCATAGACACCTAATGTCAGGTACTTCATTATCTCAGTGCTCGCGACAACGTCTTGTTCTGTATTGCCTTTATCACTGACATCTTCAGGCCCTTTCGAAGTTTTAGAGTGACTCGGGTTTATGGTTTCGCGCAATTTCCTACGCCCCACAATAGGAGCAGGTATGTTCGGCAAATGACCAGATGGATCTGCGCCTCCACGATCCTTTTTCCTTTGTCGTCGCGGGTTTGATGACGGGTTGTCCCGAACGCCATAGGTGTCTCGCCCGTACATTGCCAGCCATTCGACCCAAATCGAAACATTCCTGGTAGATGATCTTGTCAAGGCCCCAATGCCTGAAAAGATGACGCCATCAGAAGGCCCTGGTTCTTCCCCGGAGCCCAATTGTCCAGCGGACGAACCAATAATTCCAGTAGTCGACGGTGAGGGTCCACCTACTTTTCGTCTTTGACTACGTGGATCTCCAAACCTGCAGACTACCAGGTCAACGAGACCTGTGGTTTTCCCGAGAAAGCCTTCCAAGACTTCTCTCTCACCACTCCCCCAGTCCTCTTCTCCTTCTCCTATGCCAAGCTCTCCGCCTGCTGACAGCTTGACTCCATTAAAAACGTCGACAGCAGGATTGCCATGTAGCAAGACGTCCCAGCCCCGGATGAATTTATCCCAGAAGCGCTTCAGAAAGCTGCAAAACTTCTGGCGGGGCACACGATTGTACAATTCTGCGATTGAAAAACCTTGATGGAGAAGGAAGACTCGATGGGCACGTAATATTTGCTGTAGGAGTAGAGCGGGCGGGGAGAGTTCTCGTGCTGAATATTCGATCGGTGCATCACCTTTGGACGGCCGCTTGCTTGCTTGTATGTCGGCGGAACTTGGGAGACGCGTCAAGTCAATAGACTGGTCGAAGTATTAGAACAGCTGGGTTTGGTGTATATCTTCTACATACAGCCAGTAGCCACCAGTCTGACTCCAGGTTATGAAGAATGATCCTCGACTTCTCAGTCTCAATTGAATCAATCGGCGAACCATTGGAGAATCCCCTGTTGCCACCATCAGCCCTACGCGTACGATTGGTCTTGAGGCTATCTTTTACTCTGCGAATTGTACCATTCCTTGGGCTAAGCCAATCTGTCGCAGTCTTTCGTGGATTTCCTCTTGGGTTTCCTCTGTCTCTTCATGGCCGCTTCTTTTGCTTTTCTCCCGCTCGTTTTCATTTCTTGAATAATAGTAGACGATCTGGTCTCGGAGACTCTCATCCGAATGGCTTAGGGAAGGATTGTAAATTGCTAAGAATGAAAGGTTCGCCGGGACCACGCCTGCATGACTGGGAGAACCGGACATCGCATATTGAGGGATAGACAGTTTGATGAGTGCTCAGAAGGTAAGCACAAGGAGAGCAACAAGTTGGCGAGATGGAAGATGAGTGAACAAGGATAGCCATGGAACCAAGTTAGGAAAGTTATGATGTTATGGAGACACAGCACACCAACCTGAAGGACCAGCACTCGGCATTCGGTAAAACAATTTCTCCCCTTTACTAGTGCTGAATTACCTTAGTGCCTTGTTATTTTCAGGCGGGCCGCATTCTTCCTGACATCTCCTTCAAATGCTAAGACAACATTCAGACTTGCTTGTCCTGCTTTAAGCTCTTGCTCGGTTTAAGAGAAAGCACCAACCGAGCTTACAATGTCAGATACAGAGCTCAAACCAGAAGATGAACTGGCACAGACCCAAGACGATGGTGGTGACGATGAAGTAAGAGATGGACATTTTCTACCAACATTTATGCTCGGCGGCTTTTGAGATGGCTGAAGCCGTGCAAGACTGTAAAAGATGGCCGCTGATAAAAAATTGCGCAGGAAGAAATATCAGCAATGAAGAGGCGGGTAGCTGAGATGGAGGCGGAAGCCGCCAAACTACGAGAGATGCAAGCGTCGCTTGACCAGCAAGATAATGATCTGAGAGAGGACAAGGAGGACATCGACGCTCGGAGCATATTTGTTGGCAACGTGGACTATGGTGCATCCCCAGAGGAGATCCAGGCACACTTTCAGAGCTGTGGTTCGATTAATCGAGTGACTATACTCTTGGATAAGTTTACTGGACATCCGAAAGGGTAAGCTTCGTCCGTTCTGGATCTATCTGCATGCTCTCCGGACCCCTCTACCCCTTAAAAATTCAGCGACCCATTCGCTGACCTCCCCTTGCAGGTACGCATATGTAGAGTTCACAGAACCACAGCTAGTCGCTCAAGCGTTGGTCCTCAACGAGAGTATGTTTCGGGGTCGGAATCTCAAGGTCAGCACACTCATAAGTCGACACTTATTGCGTACTTCGGGCTGACTCAAATAGGTTGTTCCTAAACGCACCAATCTCCCCGGAATGACTCGTGGAGGCCGTGGAGGACGTGGTGGAGCACCTCCTCGAGGGCGTGGCGGCTATGGTGGCCGTGGAGGCTACGATCGAGGAGGCTATCGCGGAGGCTATGACAGTCCTCCTCGTGGTGGCTATCGTGGAGGATACAGGGGACGCCCAAGGGGGTATGCACCATACTGAAATTGTCATTTCGAATTCAGCTTGCATGCTACTACTCTGGGACATGGGCATAGCTATCCAGGCATGTTCAGAAAAACAGTCGTTGGAGGCACTAGGACGTGCGGAGGCATGTGTATGGCAATCGTGGCGTTTCAAGACTTGAATGAGGAGAAGCCTTGAAGTTGCTCTGGTGTCTTAAGAGCAATGCCAAGTTTAGAATCGCATGCCGAGGAAACGTAGCGATAGGGAGAGTTTGAGCAGAACGAGCAATGTCTGGATACTTAGTCTTTCAATCAAGACTTCACTCTCCTATTACTGAACTTTTGATTGTGTCACACATCTTGGTTGTAGAGGGTTAGCTTCTCCGAGATTTTCAAGCGCAAGCGGACTTTGCGGTAGGATGCTCGTAGGGCTGACTGCCGACGAGATCTTTGAGGGTAGAGGGGAACAACGAGGTGACTACACCACTTCCCACTCTGCTCGACGTCACGACCGAATATCTGCAATCCCTCTAGTCTCTATGGTCAAATCCATTGAGAGCCCTACCCATGAAGCGACCAGGTGCATGGAAGATAATCGTGGTGGACAGTAGCTCCAAAATTACATACACAGCCCCCTCGAGCCTCCAACGCCTCACCACTGACCCCCTGGTGACCTCTGCCTGTTTCGCATTTGCACGCGTCGCATTGCTTCTGACTTGAAAGTGGGCTTGACGGCAGAGACTGGACTTTGAGGAGGTGGAGGTTTGAGTGTGAACAGAATGGATTCAGATCTACCCCAGTATGGCTTCCCTAAAAATAGCACCGTCTCCCCATATACTGATATCTTGATATAGAGCGCCGAACCTCCGGGTAACTAGTATGTCCATATAAGGTTACAAACGTGCTAGAGCAAATGCTCACAAGTTGCAGTCATTGCCGCTGATGGTCTCTACAAACGTGATGTGTTCAGTATGTATTGGCTTAACGCCCTTGTCATTGCTTTGTCACTAATGGATGCGCTCTCAGGATTTCCAGACCCATTTGCTGTGGCCACCATAGGAGGTGAACAGACCCGAACTACCTCAGTGATCAAGAAGACCCTCAATCCTTATTGGAACGAGAGCTTTGACATGTATGGAAGCCTGCATAAGCTTGTGCTAGACGGTGCTGATCTGGAACAGGCGAGCAAATGAAGAAAGCATATTGGCAATACAGATATTTGATCAAAAGAAGTTCAAGAAAAAGGATCAGGGGTTTCTGGGGGTCATTAATGTCCGTATAGGCTCTGTGATTGACTTGGAGATTGGGGGTGACGGTATATTTAATCCTGCGATCGAGTTCGATATGGCGTGGCACTGACCCATGCCATGCAGAAATGCTCACAAGAGATCTCAAGAAATCCAACGACAATCTCATTGTGCACGGAAAGCTTATCGTCAATCTGTCAACGTCGATGGGGGCGCCTGCCAATCCTCCGATTGCGGCCGGCCATCTTGCCTCCTCGCTTTCAGTCGGAGGTGGAAGTGTGGCATCGGCAAGCAATGGTATGCCTCCGAGATCCCCAGTACCCTCTGTCGGCCCTTCCAGTGACATACCTACCGACCAACCGCCACCCCACAGCCCAGCAGTACCACATCCTCAAAATCCGGCTGCCACAGTAGGGCCATCTGCAGGCCAAGCGCAACCAAACGGCACCGGCCCATCTGGGGGTCAAAACCCATCGGGTCATCTCAGCTCGTTTAGAGACAACCAAGGGATGCTACCAGCGGGCTGGGAGAGGAGGGAGGATAATTTAGGAAGGACTTATTATGTCGACCATAACACCCGAACGACGACATGGACTCGGCCGTCGACTACATACAATGCGACGGACCAACGGAACGCCATGGAGGCCAACACCCAACTCGAGCGGCGTGCGCATCAAAATCGTATGTTGCCAGAAGACCGCACAGGAGCGAATTCTCCGAGTCAGGTGGAAGCAGCGTCGCCATCACCGCCTTCAGCACACAACGCAAATGCGGTATCTATGATGGCTACAGGCGCGACTACTGCAGGGACTGGAGAGCTCCCTGCCGGGTGGGAACAACGGCATACTCCCGAGGGTCGATCGTACTTTGTGGATCACAATACACGGACAACTACCTGGGTAGACCCTCGTCGGCAACAGTACATTCGTATGTATGGTCAAAATCCGACCGGCAATAATACAACCATCCAGACCCAGCCCGTCTCACAACTTGGAGCCCTACCTAGCGGATGGGAAATGCGTCTCACCAATACTGCCAGGGTATACTTTGTCGATCATAATACCAAAACTACAACTTGGGATGATCCACGGCTACCATCCTCTTTGGATCAGAACGTGCCCCAGTACAAGCGAGACTTTCGGCGTAAACTCATCTACTTCAGATCACAACCTGCGCTGCGGATCTTATCAGGCCAGTGCCATGTCAAGGTTCGAAGAGATCATATCTTTGAAGATTCATATGCAGAGATCATGCGACAGAATGCTAGTGATCTGAAGAAACGATTGATGATCAAATTCGACGGGGAAGATGGTCTGGACTATGGTGGTCTTTCCAGGTTTGTTTTGATTAACAATGATTACATGCTGCCATACTGACTTGCGAATAGGGAATTTTTCTTCCTCTTGTCACACGAAATGTTTAATCCGTTCTATTGTCTTTTCGAGTATTCCGCACACGATAATTACACCCTCCAGATCAATCCGCATTCTGGGATCAACCCCGAGCATCTTAATTACTTCAAGTTTATCGGCAGAGTGGTTGGGCTCGCGATTTTTCACCGACGTTTCCTTGATGCCTTCTTTATTGGCGCTTTCTACAAGATGATCCTCAGAAAGCGAGTATCCCTTGCAGACATGGAGGGCGTAGATGCAGATTTCCACAGGACTTTGACATGGACGTTGTGAGTCTGCCCATATGTTCAAGTCTGGTTTGACTCAGCTCACAATTCCTCAGGGAGAACGACATCGAGGGCGTTATAGAGCCTACCTTCTCGACTGAGGATGAAAGCTTTGGAGAGATCCAAACCATCGACTTGAAACCTAACGGCCGTAATATTGAAGTGACTAATGAGAACAAGAAGGAGTATATCGAGTATGAACCAACAATCGCTGCAATCTTTCAGACCATCGCTGACGTACTACAGACTTATCACAGAGTGGAGGATCCAGAAACGTGTCGAAGAGCAATTCAATGCTTTCGTGACCGGCTTCAATGAGCTGATACCGCCGGATCTTGTTAATGTCTTCGACGAACGCGAGCTGGAGCTGCTCATTGGGGGGATTGCAGATATCGATGTTGAGGATTGGAAGAAGCACACCGACTACCGAGGCTACACAGAGCAGGACCAGGTCATAAGGAACTTCTGGACTGTACGTAGTCCTCTGCCGAATATATCTCTCCGCTGACAGATGTTCGTAGTGCATCCGAAGTTGGGACGCAGAGCAAAAGTCTCGTTTACTCCAGTTCGCAACAGGAACATCCCGTATACCGGTCAACGGCTTCAAGGATCTTCAAGGAAGTGACGGGCCTAGACGTTTCACCATTGAGAAGTCTGGTTCTGATAAGGCGTTGCCAAAGTCACACACTTGGTACGATCACATAATGGCGCTGTTGACTATAGTCCCAGCTAATGCCAACATAGCTTCAACCGACTGGACTTGCCCGACTACAAGTCTTACGAAGATCTATCCGGCAAGCTCACGATCGCTGTGGAGGAGACTGTTGGGTTCGGACAAGAGTAGGCAAGACTGTACCAAAGCCTGATTGAAGGAAGGTTGCAATTGGCGTTTGGGATCCTTTATTAGAGATGCATTCATGGAAGGAGGATCATGAGCAGCGAATTGGGCCCGGAGGCAATGCCTTTCCTTTGGCTGAGTATGTAGCTACTGGAGTCTGCAGATACGGTAGGTTCGCCGAAGCAAGTATACATACATACTTTCTATTTGACGTTACTTGCTTTCAGCCCGTGGCACCGTTTCCGATCCTGCTGGATTTGCTACTAGTGACCTTTGAAAAAGACCTTTTGAAGACCAATAACGTGGAAGTGTCCAAGATTGAGATTTCTGACATCTAGAAGATTCATGTTTTCTCCGTGAAGCCTCTTCGCCAAGAAGCAATCGTGATCAACCGAGACTTTGCAAGCAATTTTCTTGACGAACCTCACGCCATCTACTCTAAGGCCATCTCCACTCCCCTCACTGACCGCCCTTTCAACATTTTGCATAGAAGAGCCTCACATCTGCTATCCTTTTTTTGATTTATCCTCTCTCTCAATGCCTTGGCTCTCAATCATTATCACCATCAGCACGTCCCTTCTTGCAACAATCTTCAAGTCTCACTAGCCTTGATTCCGACAACCCTGTGGTCTCAACACCTCTCAAGCCTGAACCAAACGCTTGCTGTTAGCACGCATCTCTCTCATTAACCGTTGACTTCAGCTCACCTCTCGCTTCAGGCCCACATCGATCACCTTCCAAGTCTGAACTACAGCAATTCACGGGGCGACAGCTGCTGTAGCTATTCCTCAGATCAATTGGAGTCTTCGACTTAAATTGTCTCTAATCCAAACGCATCCACTGAAGTCATGTAAGTGTCCTTCCACGGCGGTTATACCTTGACTAACAGCTTCACGTAAGGTCAACAAGATCAGCCATGCCGCCTAGAGAAAACGAGACTCCGAGTCACGCCGACAAAAGGCCCAGGATTCATTTGTGAGTTCCATTGAGCCGCAACAATGGACACGGCTTAACAATGTTATTCAAGGAACTCCTTTGATTGCATCGTCAATGTTCTCGTCGGTCCCAGAAAGAAAGTCTTTGGACTGCATAAGAGACTTCTCTGCGAAACCTCGTCTTACTTCAAGGCCGCCTTAACAGGGAAATCCAAGGAAGCTCAAGAACAGCAAGTTGAGTTGCCCGAGGAGGATGTCGCAATCTTCAAACGTTTCCAACTATAGCTATACACACAGAACATCTCCCTGATAGAAGATGATAGTAACTATAATGAGACTGGAGATTGCCCAGAAGAGCTGGACGAAGATGAGTCGGAGCCTAATGAAAATGGTATCGAAGTGATAGAACGTGAAGAAGGGCCTGAAGCGGCCACCGAGGACAAACACGAAGACGAAACCAATGCTACTATTGACTGGAGCATTCTTGTGATGCTCTTCGTCTTCGGTGATGTCCGTGGGATCCCCAAGCTCCAGAATGCTGTCGTCGTTGCTATGGCTTCAAAAAAAGACATTGACAAAACTTCAGCCCCACCCTGGCTGATCTACGACAATACATTAGAAGGGTCTCCACTGAGGAGGTTCCTTGTAGACATGACCGCCTATGATGGCGTTCTAACAGACGACAGTTGGTTCGGGAAAGGAGACAACAATTACTACCCACGACAATTTCTCGTCGATCTGATTGTTGCGCAATACAAGAAAGTAGCTCGCCTCGCACCGTCAACTATGCCTGGAATATCACACTGTTTTGTGGATTGTTGAGAGTTGGAGCGCATGATATATTCATGGTGCGGTGGTAAGGAGCGCTGAATGAGCTATCTAAGGTAAACACCCTTCCAACCGCGCTCAGTCTACGAGGCTGATTGTGTGCGAAGATCGGCATGAGCTGGAGCTGGACTTGGTGTTGACACGGGCGAGAGATCATAGCCAAAGGACTCGCAGCAACGTGCTCCTACGGCTGGAATTTCACGGTAGGAGCTCACGCAGCAAACTGAATGGGGAGATCATTGGAGTCGTGCAAATGCGCTATATCAGTGGTGGCATGGCCTGGTAAGGAAATCCACATCACCGCGAAACTGGAGGATGACAAAACAGACATGCTTGTGATACTCCCACAAACAAGATTCAATGCTGCCCTCCGTTCACCACACTTTTGCCTTTTCCTCTCAGCCTCTCTCGCCCGCTATGCTCCTATTGCCTCCGAAGCCGTAGACTCCCCTTCCCTTCCGTCCTGCAATTTATTCTCCTTCCCGCCTCGCTGTGTTCCATCCTCAGGCTGTTTGAATACCGCCAGTATATACCATCCCTTCTTCTCTACCCTCCCCAATCCCCCAACCTCCATCCACTCCCCCTCCCTCTCAGCAACAAACCCCTCAACCCCCAACCCCCAGTCCCCCCCTTACCTCTCCCAATCCATAACACAGCACCCTCCCCCACCTCCACCCTCTCCTTTCAACCTTCCCCCCCTTAATCCCGCCCCACAAA
>JAABUQ010005882.1_pt1 | contig 19107 bp, 22 predicted proteins | sample 5560001 | NCBI WGS metagenome assembly JAABUQ01 (sample SAMN10711888, study PRJNA513371) | rock metagenome | isolation source: Antarctica rocks | place: Antarctica: Victoria Land, Finger Mt nord | collected 2015-12-18
CCGTCGAGATCGTGCACGACGCCACCGGTCGGGAAGTCGGGTGCGACCATGATCTGCGCGATCTCGCGCGCGGTGATCTCGCGATTGTCGAGATAGGCGAAGACGGCGTTCGCAACTTCGCGCAGATTGTGCGGCGGCAGCGACGTCGCCATGCCGACCGCGATGCCGTCGGTGCCGTTCACCAAAATATTTGGAAACGAAACCGGCAAGATCACGGGCTCGGTAACGGAGCCGTCGAAATTGTCGCGGACGTCGACCGTTTCCTTATCGATACCGCCGAAGAAGGCCATCGCGATCTTCGCGAGCTTCATCTCCGTGTAACGATACGCGGCGGGTCCGTCGCCGTCGATCGAGCCGAAATTGCCCTGGCCCGTAATGAGGGGATGCAGCAGCGACCAGGGCTGCGCCATACGCACGGCTGCGTCGTACACGGACGTGTCGCCGTGCGGATGATACAGCTTGAGCACTTCGCCCACGACGCCCGCGCTTTTACGCGTTTGCTTCCCAGGCGTCAGGCCCATCTCGCGCATCGCGTAGAGGATGCGACGATGCACGGGTTTGAGCCCGTCGCGAACGTCGGGCAGCGCTCGATCTTGGATGACGGACATCGCATAGTCGATGAACGACTTGCGCATATGGGTGTCGACGGAAAGATCGACGACGGTTGGGGATTGCGAACTCACTCGCCATCAGTAGCGGGCGCGGGTACGCCCGACCTTTCGCTTTAAGGCTCGCCGAATGACCACGAACGCCATTGCGAAGCCGCGCCGCTGGAACGTCGAAGTCGACGGCATTTGCTGGCTTCCGAGAGTGTCGGATAAAGCTCGCATGCGCGAATCCGGCTCGCTCGGTGCGTATCTGCTCGGACAGTCGCCGGTCGATCGTGCCCCGCTCGCGCGTCTGGGGTGTTCGACCGAAGAGTTCGCCGCACTGCGCACGCGTGGATTCGACGAGGCGCGCATGCGCAAATGGAGCGCGGCTTTTGCGGTTCGCTATAAGACCTACATTGCGCTGTGGGATCTCGACGAAGGCTACCGCACCCCGACGGCGTTCGAAAAACCGCTCATGGGCATCGCACGCCGGCTGATCAAAGCGCCCTAACGGGGTGCGATCCGTAGCACCTCATTGAGGTAGAACGTGTGCTTCTCGAGGATGCGTTCGTTACGTGCGAGCGCCGTTTCGAGTTCGTGGCACCCGAGTTGATCGAGCTGATCGCAGCGCCCGTAGATGACGAGCCAAACGCGATCGTCGTGCGGTAAACGCGCGAGCGCCGCCGCGCCGTCTCGGGCGCTGTGCACGTACATGGCGTTGACGTCGTAGCGGTCGGGGGGCAGCGCTCGCGGGAATGGAACGACGCGCGCTGGCCCGTGATAATAGCGTTCGAAGGCGGGGAGCGAATCGGCTTCCGTGACCGCGATGAGATCGCCGGGACGTGCCAGCTTCGATAAGAGCGCGCCGACACGCGGCCAATCACCTTGCTTCGCACCCGTGTGGTACGTCCAGCCGACCGTCGCAGCCGTCGCGAGCGCGATCGTTACGGCCATCGTCGCGCCCGCCGCGCGCGCGTAACGACTCGTGAATGCGGCGACGAGCGCGTACACGGCCACGACTTCGGGAACGAAGAGTGCGATGAAGTGCCGCGGCGCGACGAGTTCGTAGCGCAAGACGTCTGCGAGCACGACGTAGATCGCTTCGACCACGATCGCCATCGCGATCGTCGCGGTCGTGCGTCGGTCGAGTCGCGGCCGCCCCACGATGATCGCGGCGACGAGGATCGTTACCGAGGCGAGCACCGCGACGTACCCGATCGTGCCGCCGAAGCGTTCGTATCCGAGCGGAAGCACGAAATCGAAGAGCGGGTGCATGAAGACGGCGGCGGGCGAGGGTAGGAGCGCGTCGGGTACGGCAAATTGGTTGCCGACTTGTGCGTGCACGAACACGGCGAGCGGCAAAAATCCGAGGATCGTGACGGCACCCGCGATCACGAACGCACCGAGCGCGCGCCATCTTCGCACGATGGCGAGCGCTACGGCGAACGCGACGAATTCGAAGGCGAGGAAATACTGCGTCCACAGCGATGCGACCGCGATCGCGACGAAGGCGAGACGTGCGCGCGTCGACGTTCCGGAAAAGAATCCGTCGTCGAAGGCGAGCCATGCGAAGACCGAGAGCGCCAGCGCGAACGCGTAGAGCCGAATTTCCAGCGCCGCATACACGGTGAAGGGGTTGAACGCGACGAGCGCCGCGAGCGGCCACGCGGCCTGACGCGGCCAGATGCGTCGTGCGACGGCCGCCATTCCGAGCGTCGCAACGAGCGCGCACGCAACGGAGAAGAGACGCGCGAAGAAGACGGAGTCGGAGATCGAGCGCAGCGCCGCGAGCGCGACGAAATAGAGTGGCGGTTGGAGCTCGAAATCGAGGGCACGATGGAACGCGTAGCCCGGCCCGTGCGCGGTCGTCGCGAGCGTGTATTCTTCGTCGTGCCACGTTCCGAACATGGCCGAGCAGACGAGCATCGCGACGGCTTGGATGCCCACGACGATCCACACGCGCACGCAAAAACGGCGCCCATCATATGGCGGCATCCCCCTTCGATAATGCACGGGGCCGGGTTTCCCCTCGTCGAACGTCGCGCCGCGTGGAGGAACGCCGCAGGCCGTACGATCTGGACCGCCTCACCGGCGTCGCGCTCGCCGTCTTCGCCGAACGCGGTTACGACGGCGCGTCGATGGACGATGTGGCGCGCGCGGCCGGGATTACGAAGGCGGCGATCTACCACCATGTGGCGAGCAAAGAAGCGCTTCTCGCTCGGGGGATCGACCGTGCCCTCGCGGCACTCTTCGGTGTACTGGAGGAGCCCGCTGCGCGCGAGGGACGCGCGATCGCGCGCTTGCGATACGTCGTTCGCAGCGTTGCTCGACTGGCGCTGCGCGTGAGGCCAGAGCTGACGGTTCTCGTACGCGTGCGCGGAAATTCCGCGACCGAACGAGATGCCCGCGAACGCCGCCGCGCCTTCGATCGTCACGTCGCGACCATCGTTCGGGAGGCGCAATCGGACGGCGACATCGACGCAGCCCTCGACGCAAGTGTCGTTACGAAGCTCGTCTTCGGTATGTGCAATTCCGTCGTCGAGTGGTATCGCGATGACGGTCCGCTCGCCGCGAATTCGATCGCCGAACATGTCGAGCGCTTGCTCTTCGAAACCTTCGGTTGAACGCGAGCGCCCCTCATGGAACCCGTTGACCTACGAACGGGTTTTCGATATCTTTACGTAAGCTTACCGTTTGGTAAGTTCGTCCGGTGGAGACACGTGATGCAAGACGAGACCGAACGCAACGGCGCGGATGCGCACGAGCACCCGTTTCGTGCGACCTTCGATGATCTCGCGATCGGACGCACCTTGCGCACGGGCTCGCGCACGATCACCGAAGCCGACATCGACGCATTCACGGCGCTGACCGGCGATTCGTTTTACGCGCACACCGACGAGGCGGCGGCGCGCCGCAATCCGTTCTTCGGCGGTCGCGTCGCACACGGGTATCTCTTGCTTTCGTTCGCGGCCGGACTCTTCGTCGACCCGGCGCCCGGCCCGGTGCTCGCGAACACGGGGCTCGACAATTTGCGTTTCCGGAAACCCGTACGCGCGGGCGATGCCATCTCCGTCACGCTCACCGTGAAAGCGAAGACGCCGCGTAAGCCCGGCTACGGCGAAGTCCGTTGGGACGTTGCGATCGCCGATCAGCGCGGCGACGTCGTCGCAACCTACGAACTCTTGACGTACAACGAAACGATGTCCGGTGCCCACGAGCGACTCGCTCGCGACGGCGCCGCGGCGCACCTGGAGGGTTAGCCATGTATACGCAACTCGTGGATGTTGCCGAGGCCTCCGGCGACGTGGACGTGGAACGGCTATTCGACGAGAAGCTGGCGCGCGGCGTGGCGATCGAATGCGATGATGCGATGCCACGCGCGTACCGTGAAACGCTCGTGCGTCAGATCTCGCAGCACGCGCACAGCGAGTACGTTGGCATGTTGCCCGAAGCGAATTGGATCTCGCGCGCGCCGTCGCTCGAACGCAAGTGCGTGCTTCTTGCGAAGGTGCAAGACGAGGCGGGCCACGCGCTCTATCTGTACAGCGCGGCCGAGACGCTCGGGACGTCGCGCGACGCGATGCTCGACGCACTCCATAGCGGCCGGGCGAAGTATTCGTCGATCTTCAATTACCCGACCCTTACGTGGGCCGACGCCGGGACCATCGGCTGGCTCGTCGACGGCGCGGCGATCATCAATCAGATTCCGCTCACGCGCTGTTCGTACGGCCCCTACGCGCGCGCGATGGTGAAAATCTGCAAGGAAGAGAGCTTCCACCAGCGACAGGGCTTCGACGCGCTGCGCGCACTCTGCACGGGAACGCCGGAACAGAAAGCGCTCGCGCAAGACGCGCTCGACCGCTGGTGGTGGCCCGCGGTCATGATGTTCGGGCCGCCCGATGCGCAGTCGCAGCACAACGAGCGCTCGATGCGCTGGAAGATTAAGCTCTTTACCAACGATGAGTTGCGGCAGCGCTTCGTCGATCAGACCGTTCCGCAGGCCGATCACCTGGGCCTCACGATTCCCGACCCCGACCTACGATGGAATGCCGAGCGCGGCCATTACGATTGCGGGACGCCGAACTGGGACGAATTCTTCGCCGTCGTCCGCGGCGACGGGCCGTGCAATCGCGAGCGCCTCGCCGCGCGCGTCGCCGCACACGACGATGGCGCATGGGTGCGCGAAGCGGCCGCGGCGCATGCGCGCAAACGCGCCGCGAACGTTGCACCATGAGCGGGTCCGAACGTCCGACGTGGCCGCTGTGGGAAGTGTTCGTGCGTAGCGCGTCCGGTCTCGCGCACAAGCACGTCGGTAGCTTGCACGCAGCCGACGCGGAAATGGCGCTCACGAACGCTCGCGACGTTTACACGCGCCGTCACGAAGGTGCGAGTCTGTGGATCGTGCGTGCGAGCGATATCGTCGCGAGCCGTCCGCAGGAACGCGACGAACTCTTCGCCGCAGCGGACGACAAGCCGTATCGCGCGCCGACGCATTATCCGGTGCCCGAGGGCGTGAAGCACCTGTGAGGGCCCACGTTGCGTTGCCGCTGCGCATGGGCGATAACGCGCTCGTGCTCGCGCAACGGCTCGCCGAGTGGACCGGTCGCGGGCCCGCGCTCGAAGAGGATCTGGCCCTCACCAACGTGACCCTCGATCTCGTCGGCCACGCGCGCTTATGGCTCGCATACGCGGGCGAGTTGGAAGGCCAAGGTCGCACCGAAGATGCGCTCGCGTATGGTCGCGATCAGCGTGAATACGCGAACGTGCTCCTCGTCGAGCGCCCGAACGGCGATTACGCGCACACGACGGCACGGCAATTCTGTTTCGACGTTTGGCACGCACTCGCGCTCCACGCGCTGACGTCGTCGCACGATCCGCGGATCGCGGAGATCGCCGCGAAGGGAGCACCCGAAGTCGCTTACCACGTGCGCCGTAGTGCGGCGTGGGTCGTGCGCCTGGGCGACGGCAGCGCCGAGAGTCACGCGCGGATGGAGCTTGCGTTCGATGCGGTGTGGCCGTACACGGGCGAGCTCTTCACGCCCGACGCGATCGATGCGGAAAACGCCGGGAACGGCATCGGGTTCGACGTTGCGGCGCTACGCGAACCGTGGCGGCAGCACGCCCGACGCGTGCTCGCCGATGCTACGCTCGCGATGCCGGACGACGGCGCGATGCACCTCGGTGGTAAGTCGGGCCGGCACACCGAGGCGCTCTCGTATCTGCTCGCCGAGATGCAATCGGTCGCGCGATCGGTGCCGGCGCAGCGATGGTAGCCGAGCGCGCCGAAGTCTTCGCGTGGCTCGCGGACGTGCCCGATCCGGAGATTCCGGCGATCTCGATTTGCGATCTCGGAATCGTGCGCGATGCATGGTGGTCGGACGACGCCGATGCGACGCTGCACGTCGCGATCACGCCCACGTATGCGGGTTGTCCCGCGATGCGCGCGATCGCAAGCGACGTCGTCGCGGCCCTGCACGCGCGCGGAATCGCGAACGTCGCGATCGAGACGCGGCTCTCGCCGCCATGGACGACCGATTGGCTGACGGCCGCTGGGCGCGAGAAGCTGCACGCCTTCGGCATCTCCCCGCCGCGCGCGCGTGACGCTGCCGGCGTGCGCGACGCCGCGCACGCGGACCTCGACTTGGTGACGCTGCTCGCGGAGCCCGAGGAACGCGCGGCCTGTCCGCGCTGCGCGAGCACGACCGTGGTGCTCGTGAGCCGCTTCGCTTCCACGCCGTGCAAGGCGCTCTATCGTTGCGGCGTCTGCCGGGAACCGTTCGATCATTTCAAAACGCACTGATCCCGCGTTCCATTCGCTCACGGTCACCGCGGTCGAACCGCTCACGCGCGATGCCGTCGCCGTAACCTTCGACGTCCCCGCGCCGCTACGCGAACGCTTCGCTTTCAAGCCTGGCCAATTTCTCACACTCGAAGCGGAGATCGCGGGTGAACGCATGCGCCGTTCGTACTCGATCTGCTCGACGCCGTCCGCGCCGGACTTGCGCGTTGCGATCAAACGTGTTGCGGACGGCCGCTTTTCCACATGGGGGCATGCCGCGCTCGTGCCGGGCGCCGTCGTCGCGGTTTCGCCGCCTGCCGGGCGATTCGGTCTCCCACCTGATGTCCCGCCGCGCGCGGACGGACATACGCTCGCCTTCGCCGCGGGTAGCGGGATTACGCCGATTCTCGCGATCGTCGCGCACGCGCTCGAAACCGAGCCGGAACGCCGCGTGACGCTGGTCTACGGCAACCGCGCCGCGTCGCACGTCATGTTTCGCGAAGAGATCCTCGCGCTGAAGAATCGCTACCTCGACCGTTTCGCGCCGCTCTTCGTGATGAGCCGCGAACCGCAGGATGTGGCCGCGCTCGCCGGGCGCATCGATGAGGCGACGTGCGATGCGTTGCTACGCGGGTGGATCGACGCACGCGACGTCGATCGTGCCTACGTGTGCGGGCCACACGAGATGCAGGCGGGGGTCGTCGCCGCGCTCGTGGCGCACGGGATCGCGCGCGAGCGGATCGCGATCGAACGCTTCGGTGTGTCGGGCGCGGACGGCGCGGAAGGCGGGCGCGCGCCGCGTCCGCGTGGCGCGGACGTTACGGCGCCCGACGTGGGCGCGTGCGACGCGCGTGCGATCATCGACGGTCGAGCGTACGATTTCCCGATCCGCCGCGAAGAAACGGTGCTCGATGCCGCGCTTCGCGCGGGCGTCGAGTTACCCTACTCGTGTAAGGGTGGCGTGTGTTCGACGTGCCGTGCGGTGCTCGTGGAAGGCGAGGTCGATATGGACGTCCACTACGCGCTCGAAGACTACGAGATCGCGCGTGGGTTTGTCCTCACGTGTCAGAGTTACGCCGCGACCCGGACACTGCGCATCGACCTCGACGCACGCGACCTCGGCTAGCGCGGCGGTGCGTGTTTCACGTATCGGTCGAGCCAATCGACCATTTCCGCAAGAACGGTGGCGTTTGTTTCTTGTCCGAGATATCCGTGTGCCTCGTAGGGGAGCATGACCAAACGTGCAGTCGCGCCGTTGCCTTTGAGCGCCGCGTACATGCGTTCCGATTGAATCGGAAACGTGCCGGTGTTGTCGTCGATCGAGCCGTGAATGAGCAGCAGTGGATCGGCGATCTTATCCGCGAGCGCGAACGGCGACATCTTCGTGTAGAGATCCGTCGCTTGCCAATACGTACGGCGCTCGTTTTGAAATCCGAACGGCGTGAGCGTTCGATTGTACGCACCGCTACGCGCGATGCCCGCTCGAAAGAGGCGCGAGTGCGCGAGCAGGTTTGCGGTCATGAACGCGCCGTAGGAGTGTCCACCGACGCCGACGCGCGCGGGATCGGTCACACCGATGGCCACGGCTTTTTCGATCGCCGCCTGGGCGCCCGCGACGAGTTGCTCCACGTACGTGTCGTTCGCGGTCAACGAATCGCCGACGATGGGGATCGACGCATTATCGAGCACCGCGTAGCCCGCGAGCGCGAGATAGATCTCCGATGCGCCGCCGATCGTCTGGAACGTCTGGGTACTATTGGTGACCTGTGAGGCGACGCCGGGATCGTTGAATTCCGCGGGATACGCCCAGAGAAACGTTGGGAGACGCGTGCCGGCTTTGTAGCCCGGCGGCAGATAGAGCGTGAACGAGCAATCGACGCCATCGGCGCGCTTGTAGGTGACGACGCGACGCTCGACGGCGCGCAGTTGCGGCGCGGGATCGATGACGTGCGTCAGCGCGCGGTCGGCGCCGGCCGTCTGCACGACGACGTTGGGCGGCACGGTCGGCGATTGGCGCTGCAAGAGGAGCCGCGCGTGCGCGGCGTCCGCGAAGCCCAGTGGCGTGTCGAGCGGCGCGAGCGCCGATCGGAAGACGCGCGTCATGGTGCCCGTCGCGAGATCGAGGCGATCGACGAATGGGCGGCGTCCTTCGGGCCCAAATCCATTCCCGTTGAGAAAGATCGCGTCGCCGTCATGGACGATGGCGGTCGTATCGTTTGGCATCGTACGCGTCATCGGTTGGCCGGGGTCGTGGTACGCATCGCCGTCCCGGAGCGGTTCGCCCAAGGCTTTGGGCACCGCGCCGCGCGCATCGACGAGCCAGCGGCGCGTGAGGCGCGTCTTACGTTCGTATTCGCGCACGATCGCGCGATCGTCGTCCGCGAACCACGCAACCTCGCGCACGCGCGATGCGGTGCGGATGAGTTCGGTGGGTTGCGCGGCGCTCGGGCCGATGGCGCGCACGAGCACCCGATCGCGCTGTGCCACATCGACGCGCGGATCGCCGCCGTCGAGCGCTTCGACGTACGAGAGCGTTGCGGGCGCGTTCGGCTTCCAGGCGATGTCGCGCGGACCGGTAACCACACCGTCGACGGGAATTGCATCTGCGAGCGGCCGGTCCGCGATCGTCTCGACGCGCGAGCCGTCGCGTGCGAGCACGTCGATCGCGACGGGAAAACGCTCGTAGGGAAAGAGATACGAGTACGGCCGGTGTAAGCGCTCGACGAGCACGTAGGCACCGTTCGGCGATGGCGACGCCGACGTATAGATGGCGGGCGCCCCGAGCCGCGTCGCGTGACCCGTTGCGATGTCGACGGTCGCGAGTTGTGTGGTAGCGTAGTGTTCGAAGAGCGCTTCGTCGTACGGGTTCTCGAGCAGGTCTTCGTACGTCACGATCTGGCCCGCTTTGCCGCTCGTCTCTTGCACGATCGGTCCGCTCGGCACGGCGGCCGCCGTCGGCGGCGGCCCGTTGCGCGCGACGGAGCGGACGAGGATGTGCGTGCCGTCCGGCATCCACGCGAACGGATCGCCGAAGAGTCCGTTGAGCTTGACGTCCGGCACACGCGAAATCGCGCCGGTCGCGGTCGTACCGAGGTAGAGATCCGTGCCGTCCACGGTCGCGTTCGCGAGAGCGATGTGCGCGCCGTCGGGGCTGAAGCGCAGCGCCGTCACGCGTGCGTTCGGCGGGAGATCGACCGCCGTCGTCGTGCCGTCGGCAACGCGCACGAGTGCGAGCGAGGTGCTCGCGACGGCGTGATGTGGCCCGTTGGTGGCGGGATCGATGCGCAAGCCCGCGATGCGCAGCATCGGCCGTGCCAGATCGGCGATCGGCGGATAGCGCAGCGGCGTGACGATCGCGAGCGTGTCGTGCGTCGGGCTGACGATCGTCGCGGGCAACGCGGGCGCGTGATAGACATCGGCGATGGCTTGCGGAGGCTGGCGGTAGCTGATGGTGTCTCCTCGAGCGACGGACGGAAGCAGCGCCACGACGACGAGCGCCGCGGTCAGACGAGCGAGTGCGTGCATGGCGCGGGCTACCCGCTTACGTTCCGTAGCGCCTGCGGTAAAGCGCGCGACGGGTCGCGAAGAACGCATAATGGCAAGTACCACGCGTCCCGCTGTTGCGGATCTCAAAGGCTCGCTCGAAGCGTTCATGCGCGATGTCGTCGAGCCGGGCGAACGTCTCTATTGGGAGCAACACGCGACCTACGCGAACCGCTGGACCATTCCGCCCGCGATGGAAGCGATGAAGGCGCGTGCGCGCGACGCCGGTCTGTGGAATCTCTTCCTTCCCGAAAGCGAATACGGCGCCGGGCTCACGAATGCGGAATACGCGCCGCTGTGCGAGATCATGGGCCGCTCCGCAATCGCGCCCGAGGTCTTCAACTGCAACGCGCCCGATACGGGTAACATGGAAGTGCTCGTTCGCTACGGCACGCCGGATCAGAAGCGCACGTGGCTCGAACCGCTGCTGCACGGCGAAATACGCAGCGCGTTTGCGATGACCGAGCCCGACGTCGCATCGTCCGATGCCACCAATATCGAAGCGAGCATCGTTCGCGACGGCGATCACTACGTGATCAACGCACGCAAATGGTGGACGACGGGCGCTCCCGATCCGCGCTGCAAGATCCTCATCTTCATGGGCAAAACCGATCCTTCGGCACCGAAGCATCTCGCGCAATCGATGGTGCTCGTGCCGATGGAAAGTCCTGGCGTGCGGATCGTCCGCCCGCTCACCGTCTTCGGCTACGATGATGCGCCACACGGTCACGCCGAGATGACCTTCACGGACGTTCGCGTCCCCGCGAGTAACGTCTTACTCGGTGAAGGGCGCGGCTTCGAAATCGCGCAGGGGCGCCTGGGACCGGGCCGCGTCCATCATTGCATGCGGCTCATCGGCGCGGCAGAACGGGCGCTCGAGGCCATGTGCGAACGCGCGCTCGCGCGTACGGCGTTCGGAAAGCCGCTCGCGGCACAGGGCGTGATCGGTGAGTGGATCGCCGATTCGCGCATCGAAATCGACCAGGCGCGCTTGCTCACGTTGCACGCCGCCGAAACGATGGATCGCGCGGGGAATAAGGCTGCGCGCGGCGCGATCGCGGCGATCAAGGTGGTCGCTCCGAACGTCGCACTGCGCGTCATCGATCGCGCGATTCAGACCTTCGGCGCCGCGGGCGTGAGTGCCGATCCCGGACTCGCGCACCTGTGGGCGGGCGCGCGCACGCTGCGCCTCGCCGACGGCCCCGACGAAGTGCATCGCGCGTCGCTCGCGAAGCTCGAACTCGCGAAATATGCCGGCAAGTCTGGGAGCCCGCGCGTAACCGAATCGCGTGCGTCTGCGTTGGTGTAGGTAATCGCCCGCAGCACGCGCTCGGGCTTCCGCGCGTGCGACGCGCTTCACAACCGAGGAGTATCTATGACCGTTCGATCGTCCGCTCCGTTGTCCGTAGGCGCGCTCGCCATCGCCGCGTCGGTCGCGCTCGCCATGCCGGCCTCCGCCGAACCGACGCCTGCGCCATACACGACGCCGACGCCGTACAGCGCTCCAACTCCCTACACTGCGCCGTACGCGACGCCGGGCCCGAACACGGCGCCCGCCGGCTCCATTCCGAGCGGCACCACGATCTCCGCAAAAATGCAGACGCCGATCGACACCGCGAAAGTCGAAACGGGTCAGGGCTTTTCGATGATCGTCACGCGTCCGTATCCCAACGGGGATCCGGGCTATGCCGGCGCCATCATTCGCGGCCACGTCGGCGACGTGCAGCGCGCGGGCCAGGGCCGCAAGGCCGCGATCACGCTCGTCTTCGACAGCATCGTCTTGCCGAGCACCGGACAGTCGTCCAAGATTACGGGCCACGTGCTCACCGTCGGTACGGAAAATAAGACGGCGGTCGCGCAACAAGCCGCGGGCGCGGGTGCGGGCATGATCGTCGGCAACATCGTCGGAAAGGCACTGGGTACGAATTCCGGCGGCCTGCTCGGCGCGGCCGCGGGTTTCGCTTACGGCAACAACCGCAAAGCGAACTACGTCATCCCCGCAAACGCCGACGTGACGATTCAAACCGACGCCGACGTCGCGCGCCCGCAAGCGCGTCAGTAGTTTCGCTACGTCACGTGCCGAGGCGGCGACGGACGCGCGCTGCGTCGATCAGGTCTTGATCGCGGCCCGTGGCTTCCTTGTTTTTCACGAACGCTTCGGCACCGATCACCGGAACCGTGAACCCGTCTCGCTCGATCTCGACGCGACCCGGCCATGCTTCGTCAAAGTCGACGCCTGAAATTGACGTGAGGATGTCGATTCGCACCGGAGCAACCCCGACCTGAAAGACGACGTCGTCTTCGCTCAGATCGTCGATCGTCAGCCGGTCGAGCGGGGCTCCGAACGCGGAAAGAGCGCGCCAGACGCGGCCAGCATTGTCTCGCGTTGCGTGGATCCAGAGATCGAGGTCTTTTGTGTTACGCGGTCGATCGTGAACGGCGAGAGCGTGCGCGCCGACGACCAAGTATTCAACCTCGAAGCGAGCGAATTCGCGTAAAAGATCGCTGAAGTCGGCGTTGAGCTGGATCGGGCACCTCCTCGAGGGTCATGGCCAGGAGATGATCGACGAGCGCGAATCGTTCGGATGCCGTGGAAGCCGCTTCGTCTGGATCGTCGGCATCCTGCGTTTTGCCGCGCAGAACACGCGTCCACGCGATCGCACGGCGTTGCTCAGCGCGCTCCCGGGCTTCCGCGTCTTCGTCGTCCATTGATCTGCGGTTCGACGCGACGCGTTGTGAAGTCTGTCTCAACGCGTGACTCGAGCGCAGGTTGCGGACCCACGCTGGCTTCGATGGCGGACGGCGAACTCGCCCGTAGGCTTGCTGCTCCTCTCGATCGCGTGATAGCGTTGGCATGACATCATGTTACCGCCGGAAATCATCTTGCCCGTTACCGAACCCGAGATGGAATGGGTGCGTGGTCGAGCGCTGCAAAAAGTGAGCCCGTCGCGAGATCATAGCCGGCTGCAGACGGAATTCGCATCGGCACTCAATGCGTGGTCGCGCGGGCGTGGCGAAGTCGGAACGGAATGGCGTTTTCGCGTTCCCGTGCCAGGAGAAGGACGCCGGCCGCTCGTTCCGGATATCGCGTTCGTTGACGCGGCGTCACTGCGCAATTTGAAGGCCGATGAACTCCAAGTACCGCCGATCGCGCCGACCGTCGCGGTCGAGATTCTCTCGCCCGGCGATGACCCGCGCGACGTCGCCGCGAAGATCGACGCCTACCTGCGCGCCGGCACGCTTCTCGCGATCGTCGTCGACCCGCACGCGCGCACGATCGCGCTGCACGATGCGCTGCGGACGCTCCACGTACGCGCCGGGGACCGGCTCGCCCATGCCGCGCTTCCTGCATTCGATCTCGACGTCGCAGAACTCTTCGCGCTAGCGCTCGGGCGGTAGCTCGTCGTTCGTGACGGCGGCGAAAGCTCGGCGGAGCGTCCCGCCATAACGGTCATCGCGTTCGCGTTTCGTTGCGCGATTCTTGTGGACGACGCGAGGCGCGAGGCGCGAGCGCGATCTGGCGTCGAATGAGCGCACATGAAGGTCTCGCGTCGTTTTCCCGCCGCGCTCTTTGCGAGCGCGCTTTTCGTGTCGGCCGCCGCGCACGCACGCGCCGCATCGACGGACTATACCGTCACGGAAAAATCGGTTGCCGCGCTCGCGGCAGATCTCGCGAACGGCAAGGTGACGTCGGAAGCGCTCGTGCGCGTATACCTCGCACGCATCGCGTCGATCGACGATCGTGGACCGGCGTTGCACAGCATTATCGCGCTCAATCCGCGCGCACTCGAGGAGGCGCGCGCTCGCGATGCAGCGCGTCGTGCGGGCGAAGCGCACGGGCCGCTTTTCGGCATTCCCGTTCTCGTGAAAGACAACATCGAGACCGCCTCCACGCGGCGGGCGCGATCGTCATCGGCAAGACGAATCTTTCGGAGTGGGCCAACATCCGTTCGAACCGCTCGATCAGCGGCTGGTCCGCCGTTGGCGGGCTCGTGAAGAATCCATACGCGCTCGATCGTAACGCGTGCGGTTCGTCGTCGGGTACCGGCGCCGCGATCGCAGCGAGCCTCGCCGCTGTCGGCGTCGGCACGGAGACCGACGGATCGGTAACGTGTCCGTCGTCGACGAACGGTCTCGTCGGGCTCAAACCCACGGTCGGCCTGGTGTCGCGCACGCACGTCGTACCGATCTCGCACACGCAAGATACAGCGGGTCCGATGGGTCGCAGCGTCGCTGACGTCGCGGCCCTATTGACGGGCCTCGCCGGAAACGATCCGAACGACCCCGCGACGGCGCATGCCGACGCACACGTCTCCGATTATGTTGCCGCGGCGCAAAACGGCAAGCTCGCCGGTAAACGCCTCGGCGTTCTGCGATACGCGGCCGCGGGCGAATCGCCGCAAATGCACGCGCTCTTCGCGGCGTCGCTCGCGACGCTGCGCGCGCAAGGGGCGACCGTCGTCGAACTGCGTGACTTCAAACCGGACCGTCGTATCGGCGACGCCGAAAATCTCGTGCTGCTCACCGAACTCAAGACCGATCTCAACGCCTATCTCGCTACGACACCGAAGACCGTCACCGCGCGCACGCTCGCTGCCGTGATGTCGTTCGATCGCGCGACGCCACGCGAACTCGGACTCTTCGGTCAAGACGAATTCGAGAAAGCGAACCTGACGACGGGCTACGGTGCCGCGACGTATCGCCGCGCGCACGAGCTCGCGAAGCGCCTCGCGGGTCCCGCCGGCATCGACATGTTGCTCGCGACGTACAAGCTCGACGCACTCGTCGCGCCGAGCTACGGCCCCGGCTGGCGCGTCGACGTGGTCGACGGCGACAACTCGTCCGGTGCGGTTGCGGAACTGCCGGCCGTCGCGGGCTATCCGCATCTCACTGTGCCGATGGGCTATGTGATGTCGATGCCGGTCGGCATTTCGTTCGTCGGCCCCGCGTGGAGCGAAGCGAAGCTTCTCGGCATCGGCGCAGCCTACGAACGCGCGACGCACGCGCGTCACGCACCGACGTACGAGCCGAGCGTTGAAGGCGCACCCGCGATCGCACCGCTTCTCGCACCTTTGAAAACGCGGTGAGATCGCAGGCTCGTTTGCGGCGCTCCTCGGGCCTCTCATCGATGTCGTCGTTGGTGTAGGCTCAGCCGCCCAGGCCCCACCCACATCGACGCAATGCACGATACGCACGACGACGCGGCCGCCCGACGAAACCAGTCGAGGGCGATCGCGGTAGGGCGACGTCAATTCGCGCTACGACGCCGCTGTCGCGGGCACGTATTGCGCGACGCCGTTTCCGAACGACCAATTGACGCGCGTCGTTTCGGTCAAGACGATGAGTACGTCTTGCTCTCGCACGCCGATGGCTGCGAGGTTACGTGCGATCGCAGCAAACAGGGCACGTTTTTTATCGTCGCTTCGGCCGACGGCGAGCGTAATCTCGACGAAGATCGCCCGATCGGAACGATCGACATCGAGAAACCCGCGATCCCACACCATTTCCTCTTCGGAACAACGGCGTATCGTGGCAAAGCGATCCGCAGGCGGGACATCGATGGTCTCGACCATCGCATCGTGCACGGCGCCGCTTGCGCGGACAGCGATCGATGACTCATACGATTGGGACAACGCAAGACGAACGAGCGGCATACAGATTCTACCGGCTCGCGCTCGAGCCGACGGCGTCGGCCAGTTCGGCGACCGCGTACGTGATGTTGACGAAGGTGCGCTCCTTCGCATGCTTTCCATGCGTCACATCGTTGAGGATCGCGTTCACGTCGTCGACGAAGCCTTGACGCTGCGATTTGGTCGCGAACATCATCGAGGGCACCTTGAGCTCGACGAAGATCGCCGGTTGCGCGAGGCTACCGGAGAAGACACGGCCGGACGGCAAGACGTGGACGGAACCGACCACGATCGGGCGCAAGACGTCATTATCGGTGAGGCCGTGGCGAGCGAGCAACGATTCGGTCAAGCGGGGGAGGATGGTACGCTCGGCCGCGTCGTCGAGCACGCCTTCAGATGTGGTTACGGTAATCGGCATTCGGTTCTCCATTTACGTATCGGTCGTTATCTAATAACGTACTCCGAATGTTTCGGTTTGTCAATAAATAGCGATCGTGATATACTTCCGCTCGTGCCTCGTTCTGGAAAGCTCGCGATGGAAGAAACGCGACGACGTCTGCTACGCGCGGCGGCGCGCGGATTTCGCACGAATGGATACGAGGGGCTCGGCATCGACGCGGTCGCGAAGGAAGCCGGCGTCACCTCGGGCGCGTTCTACGCGCATTTCGCTTCGAAGGCCGAAGCCTTCGTTCAGACGCTGCGCGTTGGGCTCAACGAACTCCGAGACGGAATGGCGACGCTGCAGGCACGCGATGGGAATCGGTGGCTAGCGAAATTCGCGACCTGGTACGTCAACCCGCAGCGGCGGGCCGATCTTGCGGGTTCCTGCGCGCTTGCCGCTCTGACACTCGAGGCCGCCCGAGGCGGTCCGGGCATGCGCGAAACCTACGAACGTTCGCTGCGCGAAGTCGTCGCGTCGGCTGCCGCCGGGCTCGAGGGCCGCGAGCGCGAGGCGCGAGCGATCGCGGTCTTGGCGTTGCTTTCGGGTGGTCTCTCGATGGCGCACGCCGTCGATGACCCTGCGCTCGGCAAGCGGATCGCGCGAGCCGTCACCGATGCGATCGCGAAGCTCGAACCGGGATCGTAACGCGGTTGCATTTCACGCGTTAAATGCTGCGAGAAGCCGCGTGTACACGGGCTCGAGCTCCTTCGTAAGAGCACGCCGATCCGCAGTCTCCGTCTCGAGTGCCGCGGCGTCGGGAAGGCCGCGATTCTTACGGTTGATGGCGAACGCCATCAATTGCACGTTCGCGGCGGAGAGCCGTGCGTCGAGCGCATCGCAGGCCGAAGCAAGATCCGGTGCGAGCCGCGAGCGCGTCGATTCCACGAGGCCGTGAAGCCGCTCGGCGGCGGCTGCTGCGGCGCGGTCGCGTTCGTCGAAATCGGTGTCTTCACTCGAAATTTTGAAGGCGTGGAGCGTCGCCTGGTAGGCGCCTTCGATCGCTCTTCGTAAGGTCGGGACCTCGCTCGGATCGAGCGTTTGAATTGCGCGACGCGCCGACCGTGCTGCAGAAGATGCGATCAATCTTCGGCCCGCGATGACCGCGAGGGGCAACGCGACGGCTGTGGCGGCGACCGCGACGAGTCTACGATCCATACGGCACGTTCATGAAGAGCATTGTGCCCGAGCGCGGCGGTTCGAATCCGCTTCCGTGGTGCTTGGGCCGCGCACGCGGCGGCACGCTCGTGTACCGCGTCGGTACGGTGCCCGATGTCTTTGAATCGCTGCATAGCGACGTGCCGATCGAAAGCGTGCATAGTTACGAAGAGACGGGAACCGCGCTGACGTATGCGCGCGATCGCGTCCGTGCGTGGTGTTGCGCGCGCCGCATCGCGCGAGCGGGCCGCACCGGGTTTCCCATGGTCGACGCGTGCATGCGCGCACTTCACCGGAGCGGCTGGATCAATTTTCGCATGCGGGCGATGCTGATGTCGTTCGCCTCGTATCACCTCTGGCTGCACTGGCGCCCGACGGCCGTCTACCTCGGCTCGCAATTTTAGATTTCGAAGCCGGAATCATTATCCGCAAGCGCAGATGCAATCCGGTACGACTGGGATCAACACGCTGCGCATCTATTCACCGACGAAGCAAGTTTTCGATCACGATCCAACGGGCATTTTATTCGGACGTACGTCCCCGAACTCGCGAACGTGCCTGACGCGTTCATCTACCCGCTACCGATCGTCGACCATCGTAGCGCCGTGGCATTCGCGAAGGAGGGTCTCTACGCCATCCGGCGCAGCAGCGAAGCGCGGACGGAGGCGGGAGCCGTCTACCGCAAACACGGGAGCCGAAAGACGCGAAGCGCACGGCTCCGAGAGATTGAGGCGAGTGATCGCGAGTGCCCGACAACGAGCACGATTCGCGGCTTACTCGTCGCGCGTTCGATCCGCTTCTTTCTCGAGTAACGTCTGTTTGCGTTCGAGGCCCCAGCGGTAGCCGCCGAGATCGCCATCGCGCCGTACGACGCGGTGGCATGGAATCGCGACTGCGACGGGATTGGCCGCACACGCGCGGGCGACGGCGCGCGCCGACTTCGGCGCGTGTAGCCGCTCGGCGATCTCGCTGTACGTCGCCGTCGTGCCGGGCGGAATGGTCCGCAGTGCCTGCCAGACGCGTCGCTGAAATGCCGTGCCCACGACATCGAGCGGAACGTCGAGCGAGCCTTGCGCGCGATCGACGTAGGCTGCGATCGCGCGTGTCCACGTCGTGAATTGCGGTGGCGCATCGATGATACGTGCGTGCGGGAAGCGTCGCGCGAGGTCGTCACGCAGCGCCGCCTCATCGGCGCCGAACAGCACCGCGCACACACCACGTTCGGTCGCCGCGACGAGCATCGCGCCGAGTGCCGTCGCCAGAACGGTTGCGTGCATCGCGATTCCGGCGCCACCCGCGCGCATCTCGCTCGGTGACATCCCGAACGCCTGCGCATCATCGTAGAACCGACTGCTCGTCGCATATCCCGCATCGAAGACGGCACGCATCACAGGCGGTCCGCTTACGAGCTCGGCGCGCACGCGCGTCGCTTGTACCGCGATCGCGTACTGCTTTGGCGAAATCCCGAACGTCGCTTTGAAGAGCCGCTGAAAATGGAACGGGCTCATGCTTGAGTCCTCGGCGAGTTCCGCGAGCGATGGCGGGTCGGCGAAGAGACGTTCCACGAGCGTTTCGACCGAAGCGCCGTCGACGAGATCGGCATCGACCATGAGGTGCGCCGTATCGAACGCGCGCAAGCTCAAGGCGCGCGAGCGCAACACCTCCGGGACCGTATCGACGGCAGCGAACGACGCCGCGTCGCCTTCGCCCACGTAGATCGCATGGCTCGCGCGATACGGCCCATCGGCCGGCTGATGCATGTAGTTGACGAGCAGTGCCGTCTCGCCGATCTCGAGATCGCGCAAACCGACGCGGTCGGGAAACCCGGGTTTCACATCGACGCGATTGCGCCGAGCACCATGTGCCGCAAGGGCGGCGTCATCGAGTTCGTAGAGATGAGCGAAGTCACGTGAGGAGAGGCCGGAAATGCGGAACGACATCATGCCGCAACGATACGCTCGTCGTCCC